>OKSH01000219.1_pt1 | contig 60719 bp, 34 predicted proteins | sample 1601231 | NCBI WGS metagenome assembly OKSH01 (sample SAMEA3541596, study PRJEB24748) | human gut metagenome | biome: human gut; feature: human-associated habitat; material: faeces | place: China | collected 2012
CGCGCGGACGTCAAGGATGATTCGCTTTTTGCCGTGGCCGAAGGCTTCGGCGCTGCGGAGACTCTGAAGAAAACACGTCTGTTGGGCTATCTGCTGATTCACAGCCGCCAGGTGGACATGATCATGCTGGAAAGCGCCAGGGCCGAGGCTCTCAGGGAAAAGCTGGCCGGGGATATGGCCGCCTTGGCCGAAACGCCCCTGAACGCCGGGAAAAAACGGACGCATTGACAGCGCCCGGCCCCTGCCATATTACTATGGCCGTTGACGCATCACGGGCAGTTAGCTCAGCTGGTGGAGCACCGCCCTTACAAGGCGGGGGCCACAGGTTCAAGTCCTGTACTGCCTACCATAAATAAATCAGGAGCTTGGGAGTAAAACCACAAGCTCCTGTTGTTTGGTGATGAGACGGCACAAGCCCCTGGCAATCATGATTGCCAGGGGCTTTTCTATATCTTTAGCTGACGCTTATGCTGGTACGCTTGTTTTCTGTACCAGGTTAAAATCCGCCAGTTGGGAGCAGACCGTATCGAGCAGATTGAGCGGGCGGGCGAGGTTTTCGCCTATCGGGCGCAGCTCAAAGCCGGATATCCCGTTCGGCGTAGCCTATGCCTAATGGTGCGTGTTCGGCATTTTCGGGGCGCTTGTCATTGGCTTCCTGGCCTTCCACCAGAAAATCTCCCGCCGTAAACGTATTGGCATAATCCTGCTGACCATAGGCATTGTCTGTATGTCTCTCGCCTGACAGGTCTGCCGGAGGTTCAGCGTAGCCGGAAGGCAAAAGGCAGTTGGACCAGCGTATTCACAGGCTGCCCCTTGAGTTTGCCCGGGACGAAGCGCATGCTGCGCGCGGCGTCGAGGGCGGCTTCCTCAAAGTAGCCGCCGGGGGTCGCCTTGACCACAACACAGTTGCGGGGCTTGCCCGCGGTATCCACGACCAGTTGCACGGTTACAGTGCCCTGCACGTTCATGCGGCGAGCCTTGGTGGGATATTCTGGCGCCACCCGGCGGGTGATGCTGGGCCGCTGGTCCAGCGCGTCGTTGTCATATGCGCTGAGTCCTCCCACATTGCGGGGGACGGGTCCGGCAGGCGCGGAGGAGACTGCGGGCCTGGGCGGCGGCGTGGGGGCGGGTTTCGCCTTGGGCGCTGCTTTTTCACGCTTTTTGGGGCTGATGTTTTTCACGTCCGGTTTGGGAAGCGGCTTTGGGACTTCCTGTACCGCTTCTTTGGGTTGCGGTTGCGGCTCTTCCGGGGGCTGCGGAGGCGGTGCGGGCGGTTCGGGAGCTGCCTGCGCGGGTGCCGGTTGGCTGGGGGTTGGGGCCAGTTCAGCCAGAGCCACGCGATAGACTCTTTCCGTACTGGTGGTAACATCCCGCGCCAGCAGCAAAAAGCCGCCCAGCAGCAGGGCGTGCATGCCCAGCGAGAAGGCCAGGGCTGTGCCGCGGGTTGCGGTCCGCATGGCTAATTCCCTCCCCTGGCTGTCGGCGTAACCGGCATTGCGGGAGTCGCCGGGGGCTCTTCGACCGGCGTTGATGTGGTGATCAGTCCCACATCGGCGATGCCCGCTCCGCGGATGCGGTCCATGACCTGCATCACCATGCCGTAGGGTACGTCCTTGTCAGCGCGCACGAAAAGCTGCCGGTCCTGTCCCTTGACCTGGACGGCCAGCACATCGGGCAGATCGGCCAGGCCCGTTTCGTATTCGTCCAGGAACAGCGCTCCGTCGGCTTTGATCGTCAGAATGAGGTGATCGTCTTCGGTGGGCAGTACCTCGGAGGACTCCACCTTGGGCAGCGCCACGTCCAGGCCTTCGGTCATCATGGGAGCCGTGACCATGAAGATGATGAGCAGAACCAACATGACGTCCACAAAGGGAGTCACGTTGATGTCGGCCACGAAATCGTCGTCAGAAGAGGCGCCCATGCCTAGTCCTTTCCTGCGAAGCTGATGCCGTCGCCGTGTTCGGCGGCTTCGTGCTGCAGGCGGTTGAGCAATTGCCCGGCGTAGTTGATGCATACGCCCTCAATGCCGGTCAGCTTGGCCCGGAACATATTATAGCCGCATACCGCGGGAATGGCCACGAACAGGCCGACCGCCGTGGCGATGAGGGCTTCCGCGATGCCCGGAGCGACCGTTGCCAGTGATACGCTCTTCATTTTGGCAATGGCGGTAAAAGAATGCATAATGCCCCATACCGTGCCGAAGAGACCGATAAAAGGAGCGGTGTTGGCCGCAGTGGCCAGCAGGGCCAGGGACGACTTGAGTTTCGCAATTTCCTCGGCAATGCCGAAATGCAGGGCGCGGCGAACGTTGTCGTTGAGCAGGCGTTCCGTGTCTCCGGTGCGGGTGATGCGATTGTATTCGCGCACCGCGCGCCGGGTAATGCCGTAGAGAGGAGAGCGCTCGTCGGCTGCGACTATGGGCAGCGCCCGTTTCAGCTCGCCGGCCTTGTCGAAGGCTGACAGGCCTTCATGCGCACGACGCTGCGCGGCGCGCAGCGTCAGCCATTTGCCGCACATGTATGTCCAGCTGGCGATGGACATGACCAGCAGCAGTACCAAGACGAATTTGGAAATAAGAGTCGCTTGCAGTACTGCGTGAATCAAGGAATCCATTCTGTCATTCCCCCTCTATATGAAATTGAAATTTAAATCTCTTTTCATAAAAGGACAAGCCGTTTCACCCGACACGCAGCCTCATGACCGGCATGGCGTCTGCGAAGGTGCTATGCCGGTCTGCCCGCAACGGCCGTAAAATCCGGCGAGAGCGGTTTGTCTGCACGGAGTTTCATTTCGCGGCCAGCCAGAAAGTGTGCCTGACCCTTCGCGCGAGAAGAAAACTCACGATAAAAAGACTTATGGTCAGAGATAGCCACCAGCCCCGTATGCCCAGCAGATCGGGAGAGAGTCCAAGACCCCAGGGGAGTGGCATGCCTGACAGCACATAGCCGACCGGTATGCAGAAAAGCCAATAGACGATTGCTGTGATTACAAAGGGAGCTGTGGTATCGCCCACTCCGCGCAATACGCCGTTGAGGCAGACCTGCATGGAGTCGGCCAGTTGGAAGAAGGCGCCGAAGCGCAGGGCCGAAGCCGCCAGAAGGGCTACCGCCGTGTCTTTTGAGAACATGTATGCGAGACTGGGGGCGCCTGCCAGCATAAGAACAGTAAAAACCAGTCCGATGATGACGCTCAGGGCCATGATGCCCTTGATGGCGTCGCGTGATTCCGCGACGTGCTTTTCTCCCCACAAATTGCCCACCCGTATTGAGGCGGCCATGGAAAGTGCTGCGGGGGTGGCGAAAAACAACATCATGCAGCTGAAGGCCACCTGGTGGGCCGCAACGGCTGTAACTGTTGTTGTGCTGATAAAAATGGTGATGACGGAGGCAACGAGATATTCGGATGTTATACCGAAAGCAACGGGCAGCCCCAGCTTGAAAAATTGTTTTATGGTCTGAAAGCGCGGCCACTGGATGTGGCGCATAAATCGTCTTGCGGCGAAGTGCTTTGAAAAGCTGATATAAAAGGCGAGCATAAGCAACAGAAGGCCCATGGATATGGCCGAAGAGAGGCCGCAGCCCTGAACGCCCAGGGCCGGTGCTCCAAGGTTGCCGAACATAAGGGCGTAATTGAGAATGGTTTTGCAGCCCACAATGATGACGGCCATGACCGTGACGGGAAAGACGACATTCTGTCCTTCACAGAAAAAGCGCAGGCTGACGGCCATGCCGCCCAGCGGAAGCCCCCAGGCCACGGACCATATGTACGCGCGGGAGGTCTGCATGAGTTGGGCGTCCGCGCCGAACCAAGCGGCGTACTGCGAAAGCGGGATGATGATGCACGAGGCCGCGAGCCCCAGAACGCCGCCCATCCAGAGTCCCTGGTGGCCCAGAACCACCGCGCCGTCCCGGTCTTCCGCGCCGTGACTTTGTGCCACGAGGATCAACACGCTGATGAGTATGCCGATCACGAACATATAGACGGGCATCCAGATGGCCACGCCGACAGCCACGCCGCCAAGCTCGACTGTTCCCAAGCGCGCGGCCATGGCCGTATCAATGATGCCGTTGGCGATCTGGGCGTACTGGGAGATCAGCAACGGTCCGAATATTTTGAAAATATGCGGAGCTTCCTGACGCAGGGCTCTGAAATAGGGCATCATGTTCTCCAAAAAAACGGGTTGAATGGCTATTCCCAGACAATCTGAACAAGTTTATCCGTCCCGGCTTCTTAAAACTGCTCCATTCGGCAGAAAATATGTACAAAAGCGTCACGGGTTCCCGGCCGTCCGGCTACCATGCCGGTGGGATATAGCCTGCGGCGGCCGCCACGGCGTATACGGCGCTGCCCAGAAACAGCAGAAGAATAATGGTCTGTACCGGGCGGCAGGCATACCAGCCGCACTGCCACGGCAGGCGCTCGGGGTTGGCCTTGCGCGCGCGGTTCAGCATGAATATGGGCAAGGTGGCTATAAACACGCCCCCGAAGGTTCCGGCAAAGTAAAGCGCGTCCACAAAGTTCGCGGCATTGGAATAGGCTATGAAGAAAGGAGGAATGCAGACCAGGGTGAGCACAAAAAGACGCTTTGCCGGGATGGTGTCCCTTCCGATCATAAAGTGGTCAAAAATATTGCTTACAAGGCTGCCGCTCAGGCCCCAGTATGAGGTCAGCATGGCCAGCAGCGCGAAAACATTGGCCGTGTAGTACGCCCATACGCCAAGCGTGGTTCCCCAGGTGATGGTCGCCACCTGGCTCAGATTTTCCATGCCGTCCAGGCTGATGACGGCGGCGGGCACCGCGGCCAGCAGGATGAAGCTGCCCGCGATTCCCGCGATGATGGCGGGAGCGAGCCTGCGGGGCGTGTCCTTGTTGCCGCGGGCGATTTCAGGAACCATGTACTGGGCTGAAAAACAGAAAACCGCAATGTTGAAAACCGGCAGCATATTCGGCCATTGCGCCTGCCACAGGTTTTGCAGGGTGGATTTTTCATGGGTGATGGTCGCCGCAATGAGAGTGGCGATGAGCAGCACCATGGAGCCGCTAATCAATGTTATGCCTTTGCCCACAGCCTTCAGGCCCGTGTACAGTATGATGACGGCGGGGATGAAGAACAGCAGGCTGCCGATGGGCCTGGTGACGCCCATTGAGCCGAAGAAACTGTTCATGATTTCTCCACTGCCTGCTATGTAGGCCGTCAGCGCGCCGTAGCTGTTGGCCGCCACGCCCGCGAAAAGCAGCCATGCGCCCGCCCTGCCCAGATGGTGCTCCGCAAGTCCGCTGAGCTGGTGGTTGCCCTTGGTGCGCAGGCATATTTCCGCGACATACAGCATGGAAATGCATGTAAAAATACCGGCGACGGCAAGCCAGAGCAGCAGGGGCAAGTAACCGGCCTTGCGCGAGGCATAGGCCAGTCCCAGTATGCCTGCGCCGATATTGGTGCCGACGATGATTCCTATGCTTTCCGCAAGAGTGAGTTTGTGCAGGGAGAGGCCGGAGTCACGGACAGGGATGTTTTTGCTGTCCAAAGCAGAACCTACATATGGCCGCACGTGGGTTTCCAAGGGAAAGCCTCCTATATTGCGGGCACGTTTTCATGCGCGCGGGCATGCAGATATTCGAGCGTTTGCCCGCACAGCCATCCGGCGACCGTCAGCCATATGAAGGCCAGCCCGTATTCATATCCGGGAACCAGCGCCAGAAGCAGGCCCGGATCTTGGACGCCGAAGAGTTTGAGGTATTCAGCCGCGGCGTCCGCGAGCCCCCAGAGGGCCGCCGCGTAGCAGGCGGCTCTGAGGCCTCCTGTAAATCTGTTGAGAAAGGCGTGGCACAGGGCCAGAGCTATGCACGGCGGATAGATGAATTGCAGTATTGGCGTAGCCCAGGTGAATATGGCTTCAAATCCGGCGCAACTGACGATGAATGCCGTCAGAAAGCAGAGCAGGGAGGCAGTTTTGTAGGATATTTTCCCGCCTGAAGCCTCTTCGATAAAGGAAGCCGTTCCGGCAAGCAGTCCTATGGCTGTGCTCAGGCAGGCCATGAAAAGGCAAAAATTGAAGACTATGCCTCCCGCCACACCGAGTTGCACCAAAGCGAGGGTGGCTGAGAGTTTGGCATAGCTCAGATCGGGAAAGACGCTGCTGGCCGTGCTGCCTCTGTACATCTCGCCGAATTGCGCGCAGGCCATGATCAGAAAGCCCAGCAGACCCGCCACGGCCAGAGCGCGGTTGACGGACCGCGTATCGTTGCCCAGACGCATTTGCAGGTCATAGATGATAAAGCCCGAAAACATGATGGCGCAGATAAGGTCCATGGTCTGGTAACCGTTGATGAATCCGTAGCCCAGCGGGTGAAGCGCATAGTTTTTCCCGGCGGCCTCGCCGACAGGCATGTATATGGAGACCGCTATGATAATGATTTCCATAAGCAGAAAGACGGGAACAAGTATTTTCCCGACCCGGTTAACAATGGCGCCCTTCTGATAGAAGAACCACAGCGTCACAAGGTAAAAGGCAAGCATGAACAATATGGACAGCAGAAAGGCGCGACCCCCGGCCTCTATGGGAAAAAGCCTGCTGACGGCGTCCCAGGATGCCGCGCTCATGCGGGGCACGGCAAAGAGCGGCCCGAGAGCCAATACAGTGATGCCGCCGTAGATCAGGCAGAATTTGCGGCCGACGTTTCGCGTCAGGCCGTAAAACGTGGCCTTGCCCTTGCTGACGGCCAGATATCCCAGCCATGGCAGAAAAATGCCCGAAAGGAAAAAGCCCATGAAGGCCACGGGGTAGCTCAGGCCGGAATCCCGCCCCCAGGTTGTGGGCCAGAGCATGGAAGCCGCTCCAAAATGCAGGGAAAAGATGGTCGCCGAGACCAGAAGGAGAGCGCGGAAAGACAATTTGGCGCGTGGTATTTTGCCCATGCTACCTCCGCCATACGGGGCAGGGAGTGAATGTTGCTGCTGGTGTTATTTGAAATATCGCCTTGTTGTGAAAAAGATCAGGCCTGCCCGGCGTCGAACACGCGTCGCAGCACGGCCATGTCGCGGCTGTCGATGTCGTCGGTGGAAGCGTGCGTGCCGGGCGAAGACGGGGCGGAGGGGATTCTCCCCGTTTCATCAATGCGTCGGCACAGGGCGTTGACGGTCTTTGTCTCAAACACGTCCTTCATGCTGAAGGTGATGCCCTCTTCCTGTGCCAGGCGTATCATATGCAGCACATGCACGGAGTTGCCGCCAAGTTCGATAAAGGACGTGTCACGATCCATCGGGTGCATGCGCAATATTTTTTCCCAGATGGAGGCAATGACATCTTCCATCCGGCGTGCCCCGGCGCGGCTTTCCCCGCCCTGCGGCTGGGATATTCCGGTATGTTCGACGGGTTCGGCCGGGGGGTGGACAGCGGGCGTTTCTTCCGGGGAGATCCAGATGCGCCTTTTCCGCATGGGAAGCCGCGGCAGGGGGCAGCGGCGCGCGTCAGCGCGGATGCCCCGCCAATCTATGTCCGCCCCGTTGAGCCACAATTCTTCCGCTATCGATGCCGGGACCTGATGCCCGCCGTCTTCGGCAAAGGGAGAGAAGGCGATAATGTCCGGGCCGACATGCTGCCGCAAAAGGGAAGACAGCACACTGCCCGGACCGACTTCCAGCGCCATGCGCGGGGTGGCGAAGGCCGTCTCGAGGCATGCGTCGAATCGCACGCAGGAACGGATGTGGCGCACCCAATACTGGGGCGACGCCATTTCATCTCCCGCCCAGCGGCCGGTGACGTTGCTGATGACCGGAATGGACGGGGCGTTCATGGGGATGGAAGCGGCAACAGTCTCAAAAACTTCGAGAATGCCGTCCATGGCGGAGGAATGGAAGGCATGGGACGTGCGCAGGAAAATACCGGCCCCGCCTGCGCATTCCAGCGCCTCCCGCGCCTGCTCCAGAATATTCTCCGGCCCGGAAAGCACGCAATTGGACCGGCTGTTGACGACGACTGTTTCCATTCGGTCCAGAAGGGGGCCAAGGGCCAGGCTCAACTTTTCGCGCGGCAGCAGGGCCGCGAGCATTCTTCCTTCGGGGGCCTGCTGCATCAGGGCTCCGCGTTTTGTAACCAGCCGGGCCGCGTCCACCGGCGTGAACACTCCGGCGAAGCAGGCGGCGGCAATTTCGCCCAAACTGTGTCCCAGCAGGCATGCAGGCCGGACTCCCGCTTCCTCGAGCAGGGTGGCCAGGGAAAGCTCAAGGGCGAAAAGAACCGGCTGCATCATGTCGGTCCGCGTGATGCGCTCAAAAGAACCCGGCTCGTCATCCCAGCTCTCGCGCAGCAGATTGAGAATGTCCGGACCCCCCGCCGCAAGAATATGCCTGCGGTTTTCGGCCAGTAGTTCACGAAAGCGCGGGTTTTGCCGGTAAAGACTCCGCAGCATGTGGGGCGACTGCGAACCCTGGCCCGGGAAAAGGAAGCAGATTTCTTTTTTGCCGTCCGCGCTTTTTACGGGAAAGCGATCATGATTGCCGAGCGCGACGAGAACGTCCTGTGGGGCCTGGCCTGTGACAATGCGCCGTAAACGCCCGTGCCGACGCCCGGTGGCGAGGGTAAAGGCGAGGTCCCGCAGTGGGGGAGGGCTTGGCTCTTCACGCTGAAGGCAGGTGGAAAGGGCCTGCTCAAGCCTCTCCATTTCCCGCTCCGTGTCCGCCGACAGGAAGAGAGGCTGGGGCTCGGGCGGGGAGGATACCGGGGTGGACGTTTTTTGCCGGGCGCCCTGCAGGATCATGTGCACATTGGTGCCGCCGAATCCGAATGAGCTGACTCCGCCGATACGGTTTTGCGGGTCGTCGTCAAGAGGACGCGGCTCCGCGTTGACCTCGAACGGGGCGATGCCGTCGCCGAAGCGGGGATTGATGCGGGTGAAGTTGGCGGTGCCGGGAAATACGCCGTGGTGCAGACTGAGCGCGGCCTTGATGAATCCGGCCAGGCCGGAAGTGGCGTCAAGGTGCCCCACGTTGCCCTTGACAGAACCCAGATATACAGCGCTCTTTTTCTCATGACCGGCATAGGCCGCGCGCAGGGCCGCCACTTCTATCGGATCCCCCAGAGGTGTGGCTGTGCCGTGCCCCTCCACAAAAGCCATGTCGGACGGGCATACCCCGGCCATGAGCATGGCCTCCTGTATGACGGCGGCCTGGGCGGCCAGGTTGGGAGCCGTGAAGCTGACTTTTTCCCGCCCGTCGTTATTGATGGCGCTGCCGCGTATGACGGCCCAGATTCCGTCTCCGGCTTCCACGGCGTCTTCCAGCCTCTTCAGCACAACCGCCGCGACGCCGCTGCCGAAGATCGTTCCGGCGGCGTTTGCGTCATAAGGTCGGCAGCGGCCGTCCGGCGAGCGCATGCCGCCGGGTATGTACATATAGCCAAGTTCGGCGGGCAGGGGAATTGTCGCCGCGCCGGCGAGGGCTCTGTCGCACTCGCCGGAAACAAGCGCCTGGCAAGCCATATGCAGGGCGGCCATCGACGATGAGCAGGCGGTCTGGACGCTGACGGCTGGGCCGCGCAGCCCCAGTCTGTAGGCTATGCGGGTGGCGAGATAGTCCTTGTCGTTTCCGAGCAGCACCTCAAAGGGATCGAGCGTTCCCGTCAGCATGTGGCTGTACAGGTTGCCCAGCATGTATGAGCTTATGTTGACGCTGGCATAGACGCCGGTTCGCGTTTTTTCGGCGTCGGGCCGCGTGTCGCCGGAATTTTCCAGCGCGCGCCAGGCCGTCTCCAGCAGCAGGCGGTGCTGCGGGTCCATAATTTCGGCTTCAGCCGTGGAAAGGCCGAAAAAGTCCGGGTCAAAGAACTCCACATCCTCAAGGCGGCAGCACATGCGTACATATCCGGGAAGCCGCCAGACGTTTTTATGCGGACCCGCGTTGAGCGCCTGTTCACTGACAGGGCTCATGGCCTGCCGACCGGCCAGAAGATTTTCCCAGAATTCCTCAAGCGAGGCCGCGCCCGGAAAACGGCAGGCCATGCCCACCACGGCCAGAAAATCATTTTGTGTTTTGTTGCAGTCCATCAGTAATGCTCCCGCCGGAAAGAAGCCGCTCTCGCGGCGATTCTGCGCGCCCGCATGCCGGAAGGCGGCTGCTCCTGCGCGGGCGCGCATGCCTGAGGCCTTCCGCCTACCTCCCGCCCGCGCAACAGGGCCGCCTGACTTTCAATCGTGGGGTGTCGGAACAACTCGGTGAGGGGGAACTCCGTGTGGAATTCTTTCTGGATGCTTTCGTGAAGCTGGACGAGTAAAAGAGAATTGCCGCCGGCTTCAAAAAAGTTTTTTTCCGTGCAGATGTTCTGAAGGCCGATGGCTTCCCGCCACAACCTTTCAAGAGTCCTTTTGACGCTGTCCCCGATTGTCGGCATACCGGACGGACGTTCCGTATTTTCCGTCTCCAGAGATTTCAGAAGAGTTTGCCTGTCGATTTTTCCCGAGGGCGTCCGGGGCCACTGGGCGACCACCCTTATATTGTCCGGCACCATTACGGTTGGAAGCCTTTCGAGCAAAAAACCGCGTAACTCCTGCGCATAGCGGTCCTGTTGTTCTTCCGGAACATGATTCTCCATGGTAATGAAACCGGCCAGACGCTGATGCCCGAATCTGTCACTCCAAATCCCGACAACGGCCTCCTGCACGCCCACGTATGCCTGCATAGCATCCCTGACCGCATCGGCCTCGATGCGAACGCCGCGTATTTTTATCTGCTGATCCCTGCGTCCCAGATAGTGGAGGTTACCGTTCTCATCTATCCGGCCCAGATCACCGATGCGGAACCAGCGGCGTTGGCCGTCCTCGCCGTCAAGGCGCAGGAAGGCTCTGTTATGGTCAGGCGTCCTGTAACCCCGCGCCAGGCTCGGCCCGGCGATATGAATGACGCCCGTGCTTCCGGCCGCGACCGGCAGGGAGAAATCGTCCATAAGAGCCACGCTGGTCCCGTCAATGGGGACGCCGAGCGGCACGTCCTTCATGGCGGCGACATCTTCCGCATTGTCCCCGGATATGCAGAAATACGTGGCGTCCATGACTTCGGTGGAGCCGTAGAGATTTACGATGAGAATGCCGGGGATGGCCCTGACGACAGAAACCGCCAGCTCCGGGGCAAGGGGTTCGCCGCTGCTCAGAATGGTTTTCAGACCGGGCAGTCTGCCCGCGATTCCTCCCGGGACCCGCGTCATGGCTGAGAGCAGGGAGGGGACAAGGACGATCTGCGTTACCCCGTGGCGTTCCATTTCCTCCACCATGGCGGGCACATTCCGGGCCGGAGCGCGGTCTGTGATCAGAAGCGGCGTTCCGGCCAGCAGCGCGCCGAAAACTTCCCACAAAAAATCCACAAAAAGCGGAGACGTCTTGAGGTAGGCCAGGTCGCCGTCCTGCCAGGGCAGGCGACGCCACATCCATTCCCACCGATGGGCCATGGCTCCGTGCGTAAGTTCTATCCCCTTGGGAACGCCCGTACTGCCGGAGGTGTGGAGAATGCATGCCAGGTCTTCGGCGGAGGTCGTGCACGCGGGCGGAGGCGGAGGGAGTTGGGCGGCGTAATCCAACCGGAGGGGAGCGGGCAGCAGGCGGACGGCCCCATCGGGCAATCCGCTCCGGCACAGGACTTCCAGATGCTCGGGGGCGGCAACAAGAATGGATGCGCCGGAAGATAAAAGAATATCTCTGTTGCGGGTGGACGGATGGTCGGGGTCGAGAGGAACCCAGGCCGCACCCGTGCGCCATACGGCGAGCATGACGACAATCAGATCCAGGGACGAGGCTGGCATCAGGGCCACGATTTTTCCGGGACCAAGGCCCTGTCCGCTCAGAAGGCGTGCCGCGCCGTCAACCATGGCCGCAAGCCGGGCATAGGTGATATCCTGTTTCGGCGCATCCGCATGCCTGGGTGGACGGATTTTCAGGGCCACGGATTCGAAGCGGGTGTGGACGCAGCCCATAAATCTGCTCCAGACATCCCGAAATGCATGGGGCTTTTCAGGTCCGGAAATGACGGATTCATGACCGCTGAAGGGAAAAGAAAAAATTTCGGGGTCACGCAGCAGCACGCGCAAGGGGGGAGCGGGATCGGATGCCAGCTTTTCCGCCATGACGGACAAGGCCCGGCAGGCGGACTTTGCGGTCTGAAAGGAAAAAATATCCGTGGCATAGGTCAGGTAGAGGGTGTGTCCTTTCGTCCCGGGCTCGACAAGCAGCTCCATATCCAGGTGGGTCGAGTTTGAGGGAACAAAGATGGAGCGCAGTTCAAGACCTGCGGGCAGATTGCGCGGCATAGGCGCGTTCTGGTAGGTGAGGGCCGCCTGGTATACAGGATTGCGGCTTATGTCGAGGTTCTGTCCCAGGCCATCGGCGATAAACTGGAAGGGCAACCCGGCGTGCTCAAGGGAGAGCAGCACGCTTTGCCGGATGTTCCGGAGGTGGGAGATAAAGTTCGCGTCGGAGTTAATATCCGTCCTGACCACAAGATTGTTCAGAAAAAATCCTACCATCCGCTCTGTCAGCGGATGTTCCCTGCCGGATATGGAACTGCCGACGGCAAAGGAGGACTGTCCGGACATGCGGCCCAAGATAAGGGCGTATATTGCCAGCCAGGCCATGAAGGGGGTGGCTCCATGCCGGTGGGCCAGTGCGTCGATGGCGGAACTGACTTTGTGCGGTACGGAAAAGGAAAGGGTATGCCCCTTGAAGCTCTGCACGTCGGGCCGGGGGAAATCTGGGCGCACTTCCAGGCTGGGCAGATCGTCCAGGTGCTTTTTCCACCAATCTCTTTCCTGCCGGGCATGCGGCCCGTCCATGCCGGCCCGCTGCCATTGGGCGAAGCGCGCATAGCTTGGCGGTTTCGGCAGGTCCGGGACGTTTCCCGTGCATATGCCTTCGTAGACGGCGAAAAGTTCATCAAGAAAGACAGCCAGCGACCAGCCGTCAAAAATAATATGATGAAACGTATAAAGCAGTGTATGGCTGGTATCCTCAAGTTGATAGAGCGTGCCGCGCGCCAGGGGGCCGGAAGCCAGGGAAAAACCGGTCGCAGCTTCTTTTTTCATGGCTTCCCGAAGCGTTTTTTGCCGCTGTGCGCGGTCGGAGGCACGTATGTCGACCATGCGCAGGGCGCATTGTTCCGCATCAATATGCTTCAGTTCCGGCGTGCCGTCCGGCGTGGCGGGGAAGACACTTGTGAGGCATTCATGCCTGGCAATGACCGCAAGCCATGCCTGACGGAAAGCCCTATGATTCAAGCTTCCTGTAATTTCAAGGCCGAATGGGATATTGTAGAAAGGATTTTCCGGGGAGAGACGATCCATGAACCAGAGGCGCTCTTGAGCAAGGGAAAGCCCGTTTGCGCCTTCATTCTCCGGGATCATTTCCCACGGCGGCGCATCATGCGGTTCGGCCGGACCTTTTTCAGCGGCGGCCTGCTTTTGAGGGTAGATGGAAGCCGCGAGGGCAGCCAGTTCCTCAAGGGACAGAGCCCGCAGATTTTTCCCGGATATGGTCACGTTGAACCTCCATGGCGGGAAGGAAAGCGTCGTTGACAGGAACCCGCCGGATTTCCCCGGCGGGTTCCCAATGCGGTTAGAAGCGGTAGGCCAGCTCCACGCCGAAGGTCTGCGGAGGCGCCATGACGCCTATGGACGTTGTGGATGCATAGGACTGAAGGTAACGCGTACCGAAAATATTTTTTCCGTACAGATAGATGTCGAAGTTGTCCCCTTCATATCCGAGACGCGCGTTGAAGACGGTTACGGGATCACGGTAATAGTCATTGGCGTCATCCCAGTAGAGCTTGTCGGCATAGATGGCTTCCATGCGGGCGAAGACTCCTGAGGAATGCCTGTACTGCAACCCGGCGGTGCCGGAAAAGGTCGGCGTGTAGGGGATGCGCTTGCCGTCGTAGGAGACTTCCTTGCCGGTCGTGGTATCCATGGTGCTGTAGTCGTCATACTGCGCATAGGTATAGCCGCCGCTCAGATCGAATTCGAGGCCTTCGAGTATCCTCCAGGTAAGGTCCAGTTCTGCGCCGTAGCTGGAAGCCCTGCCGGCGTTTCTCGCCACATACGCGGCAAGGGTGGGGTTGTATTCCATGATCTGGAGATTTTCGAAGGTCGAGTAAAACAAGCTCAGATTTGCCAGGAATTTGTTGTCAAACCAGCCGGTTTTGGCGCCGATTTCATAGTTCCAGGCGGTCTGGGAATCGTAGGTGAGCTCGGTCGGCGTGGAAGCACCGTAGTTGAAGCCGCCGGGCACGGCACTGCGGCTCACGCCCGCGTAGATCATGTCGCTGGGGTTTATCTGCCAGGTGAGCGCAAAACGGGGCAGCAGCTCGCTCCAGCTCTTGTCCGGGCTGGTCTCCATGGGTTTGGAACCGAAAAGCGCCTGCATGTCGCTGTTGGGTTCATATTTGATGGTGGCGGACTTGTAGGCGTTATACCAGCGCAGTCCGGCGATGGCATGGATCGATTCCGTAAGCGGAATGTCAATCTGACCGAAGGGCGCTATTTCCTGGGTGGTCTGCTTGAAGGGCTGATTCAGTGATATGTTGTCGAAACCATACATGGGCATGTAATTGGCGTAGATGTTTTTGATGTCCAGGTCGGTATAACTTCCGTACAGTCCGAGCAGCCACTGCACCTTACTGTCTTCGGGGGAATTGAGCCGGAATTCCTGCGTGACTTCTTTGCGCACGATGTTGCGGCCGGAGGTGTCCGCCATGGGCATCACCGGGTTGAGATATGCCTGGAAGTCTATGGTTTCAGTGCGATAGGTCGTTACGGAGTTGAAGGCCATGAAATCCATGTCCACCGAGGCGGTCAGGGCCAGATTCAGGGTGTCGCTGTCGGAGTAGTCCTTGTTGGTGGAAAAGGAGTCCAGAGTCGGTTCGTCTCCCTTGATGTAGGCGGGTCGTTCGCGCGAGCGGGTGTAGTCGCCGTGCAGGGAAATATCAACCTGCTTTGTAGGCGTGAGGCGAAGCGTTCCCTTGAACCTGTCTTTCTGACTGGTATTGCTTCTGTCGCGGCCCGAGACGTCCATGTAGCCTTCCGACTGATCATGCATGGCGGACAGGGAGATATAGAACAGGTCTTCTTTCAGAGGGCCGCTCACGGTTCCGCCGAGGGCGTAGCCCTCATACGATTCGGCGCGGGTAAAGACCTTCCCCCTGATAGTATTGTCCGGTTTTTTGGAGATGACGTTGATAATACCGCCGAAGGAATTTTTGCCGTACATGACGCTCTGCGGGCCTCGCAGCACTTCGACCCGTTCGATGTCCAGAAGAGAGGCGTCCATGTTCATAAAAGTGTCCGCGGGAACGCCGTCCACATAGATCACCAGTGGGTTGGTTTCCGTGGGGATGACCGTGGGCGCGCCGCGAAAGGACATATAGTTCATGCCGCCCATGCCCCGGTTGACGGAGAGGTTGGGTACGCGCCGCAACACGTCGTCAATCTTGGTGACGCCCTTGTCGTCAAGCTGTTGTGAATCCAGCACGGTCAAGGTCATGGGCGTCTTCTGTACCTCGGTTTTTCTTTTATCCACCGTCACGATAACCGGCGGCAGTCCGTACGGCGTGGCATTATTGGTTTTTGCCTCATCCGTGCCCGAGCTTTGCCGGGGTTCTTTGGCGTCGTCTTCCTCCGCCATGGCGACGACTGGCGCAACGCACAGGCATGCGGTGATCATGAGGTACAGGCAGTAGTTGCCAAGTTTGCTCTTGGCTGGCGACATGGGTTCCTCCTTAGAAATAAAAATGAATTTCTTTTTCAATTGGACGACGTGCGTCCACCCCCAATACGTGTGTTTGGGCCCGGAACTGCCCAAACACACGTCAACCTGTTCAAGGATATGGATAGCAATACAAAAAAGCACCCCCGGAAATGTAAAAAAATTATCCTATTGCGCTCCGGGATTGGGAAGCCATCCCTCCCTGAGCATAACGCTGTGGTATTTTTTAAAAAGTTCAAAGGAAAACGGAGGAATTTTCGGTGCGGCCATGCCGAGGGTGTTGCTCATGTCGATGCGCAGAGGCTTTATGCTGTCGCCGCCGTCCTGCCTGACCATGGAAAGCAGTATTCGCAGATTGTCGTCATTGCTGCCTTCCGCCTCCCGATTGAGATGCCGTACCCAGTCCGAGGAGGGCACAAGTGAAACGTTGTAGCCCAGGCGGTTCAGGTAGTCTGTCCAGCAGCCCCATGGTTCCGGTCTCGGATTGCAGATATGAAAGGCGCGGCCGTAGCTTCCCGCGCGGGTCGCTATGCTTGGAACGACAGAGGCCGCCACATTAACGGGAACAATGTCCACAAGGCGACGGCTTTCAGGCACAAGACCCATCTGGCAGCAGACCCGCAGGAGCCGCCAGTAAATTTCCGTCGTATCGCAATGATGGCTGACAGTGTCGCCGCCGACGGTGTTGAACCTGTAAATGGCTACCGGCAGCCCCCGGTTCCCGGCCCTGCGCACCATGGCATCCATAACCCATCTGCTGAGGATATAGCCGCTTGAAAGTCCCTTGTTGGATGTGAAATCATCGTCTTCCCGGATGATGCTGTTCTCTTCACGCGCACTGTGGTCGGCAATGGACAGACTGCTGATAAAATGCAGTGGCTTGCACCGGCCCGCGCAGCAGAACGCAATGACCTCTTTTGTGCCCGCCGCGTTGATCCGGCGCAGGTTGTGATAGCTTTGCGCCAGATTCACCTTGAGGCCGCTGTGCACAACAAGATCGATGTTGTCGGCCAGGCGCGCCCACTCTGCCTCGCCCAGTCCGAAACGCTCCTCGCCCAGCCGCCCGGGAACCATGCGCAGATGGCGCGCGTAGTCGCTGTGCCAGCAATGGGATTCGCGCATGCGCTGTTGCAGGCACTCCAGCGGACCGGCATTGCCGGTGGAGCCTTCCGGCTCTTCCAGGCAAAGGATGGTGCAATCGCGCCGCTCCAGCAGATGAGACAACACCCAAAGCCCGATGGCTCCGGGAGCGCCTGTCACAAGGATGCGCTGGCCGGGGAGGAGAGGATGAGCCGCCATGGAGGCCGGCACAGCGGCGTCAGCCATGTGAATGTCCTCCTCGGGCAGACCCTCGGGGATATTGAGATGGGCGTCGGACAGGCCCCCGACGCACCCGGGATTCACGTTTCCGGCAAGATAGGCGGCCATGTCGCGAAGGGTGGGAACCTGGTAAAGATCCCTGAAGTTCACATGATTGCCGAATTCTCCTCGCAATATAAAAGCCAGTTGCGTAATGGAGATGGAGTTCCCGCCCAGCCTGAAAAAGTCGTCTTCCCTGAAAACATGCCGCACTGCGAGCAGGCCGCGCCATATCTCGGCCAGCCTTTTCTCTTCACTTGTTTGCGGCAGGCTGCCCTCTGCATCCTGTTCCTGGCGGAAGGGATTGGGCAGTTGCTTGACGTCAATTTTCCCGGTGAGAGTTTTGGGTATGGATTTGGAAAACAGCAATATTTCCGGTCTCATGGGAGCGCTCAACTGCTCCTCAAGATATTTTTCAAGCTCTGTACGCAAGCTGATCTGTACGCGGTTCTCAACGGGAGAGTTGGATAGCGGGCCTTCCGTGCGGTCATCAGCGCCGGAAAGGGGAAGTGCGGCTTTGCCGCTGCCCTTGGGGCGGAAAAGCGCGTCGATGGAAAGTCCGTCAGAAGCAAAATGGACATCCACCTCGCATTCCGTTTCCTGGGCAAGATCATGCAGGGCTTCGCGGGTAAATCCCGCACTTTCTTCATGAGCTTCGCTTTTTTGTAACAGCATGGACATGGAGGAGAACATTTCGCCTGAAGCCACGGCGTCTTCAAGCGCCATTTTGAAACGCAGCCAAGGGGTCAGGCGCGCGTTGGCCATGCGCCGGACGCATAAATCCATCCCCTTTTGCGTGGCCTGGCGGACCATCCGGGCAAGTTCCCGCCGCCCGTGCCTTGCCGCGTCCCATTGGACGGAGCTGCCGCAAAATTCGCGCAGAGGGACGGTATCCAGGTAAAGAAAAGCCTCATAGCGGAACCGTGTCAGTTCGTTGTCGGCATGTCCGCGCTTGGGCATGGTTTCCACCGCGCGGACGCGAGGCAGGCTGCCGGGCAGTTGATGGAAAAATCGCGGAGACACCAGCAGTTCTTTTTCGCCGCTCTTCATCCTGGCCGTACGGCTCAGCACGTCCGTAACCAGGAACTCGTTTTCCGTGCCGCGCTGGTCCTTGTGGCTATGTATCAATAGACTGTAGCGAAAAATATCTTCCGCATCATAATTGCGCAGATCTCCAAGATATATCCTTCCGCCGTGGTCCAGCTTTCCTATGGCCTGTTCCAGGGCCGTGAGCAGGTATTTCCTGTCGGGAAAATACTGAACAACGGAATTGTATACCGCAGTGTCATAGGGCTCGTCCCTGATCATGGAAAGATCGTGCGCATGCCCTTCGTACAGGCAAACGCCCTTTGTGGATGCCTGCCCGTCCCGCCACGGGGTTTCCAGGGCCTGGGACAGGCGCAGCAAGGCTTCCGGCGCATTGTCCGTGCCTGTGTACTGGCGGCAGACGGCCTTCAGGGGGAAGAGCAGAAAACCTTGCCCGCAGCCGATCTCAAGAATGCGCTCCGGATTCAATGCCGTGATGGAACGCACGGTTTCAGCCATGCACTCGTCCATTTCCTCCCGCGTGAGCGGCAGGCCGGTATAGCTGCTGACCCATATATGGTAGTCTGCGGTGAAGTTGCCTTTTTGCGCGATCTTTTCATAGGTCGCGTTGTAAAGATGCTTCCACTGCTCAAGATGGCTTGTACCGGCATTGGCATGATCATTACGGCGGCTGTCAGGAGCGATATAGGCCACAAGCCGTTTTTGTTCCGTCCTGTCAAGAACGCCGTAGACAACGGCCTCTGAAACGGCGGGGTGCTTTTCAAGGATGTGGCGTACTTCATCAGGCTCCACGCGTACGCCACGTATCTTGACCTGCCTGTCTTTGCGGCCCTTGTAATAGAGAAGGCCATCTTGACCTATATGGGCCAGGTCGCCGGTGGAGAACCATGTCGCGCCGGGACTGAATGCCTCCAGTGCCGGAAATTTGCGGAAGCACTTGCGGGTCATGTCTTCGTTATTGTGGTAGCCTGTGGCAAGGCAGGCCCCGGAAACAAGAATCTCTCCCTCTTCCCCGCGTGGCAGGGGGCGTCCGTTTTCATCCACGACGGCGACAAGGGTGTTCGCAATGGGCTTGCCGATGGAGACCGTGTCGCCCAGGCTACCGGAAGCGGAAGCTTCATGCCAGGTCGCGTCCGCCGTCACTTCTGTCGAGCCGTAGAGGTTCAGGAGGCGCACTTCCGGAACTTGGGCGAGTATGCTTTCCACCAGCCTCGGTGAAAGGGACTCGCCGCTGCAGGACAAAAGGCTGAGACGGTTCATCCACCTGCCGAACAGTCCGGAACCCACCAGGGCGGAAAGCAGCGAGGGCGTGATGACCAGGCGGCTGACAGCATGCTCGTGGACAAGTTCCGCGAGAGAGGCAATGTCCTTGGCGGAGTCGGCGCTGGGAATCACCACGGGCGTGCCCGCCAAAAGAGCGCCAAAAATTTCCCAGAAAAAGTCTGCGAAAGCAGTGGTCGTTTTGGCGCAGGCCCGCTCGCCTTTTTGCCAGGGGTACTCTTTCCACATCCACTGAAGGCGGTTGCCGAGACCGGCGTGGCTCAGGCAAACCCCTTTGGGCCGCCCCGTTGAGCCGGAGGTATACAGTAAGCAGCCCACATCCCTCTGGTCTGCCGCAATATGCGAGGGTAGAGAGCGTCCCGCATCGTCCGTGGCGTCGCTATCGAAGCCGTCAATAAAGAGAACGCTGTTCAAGGAGCCGGGCATGTGTCGGTCATTCCACAGGCCTTGTCCGGCAATAAGAACGGTTATCCCGGAATCTTCAATTATTCTCGCTGATTGTCTTTCAGGATAGATTGGGGGCAGGGGCATCCATGCGCCGTTCAGCCGCCATACTGCCAGCATGGCGGCGATCATGTCGGCGCCGGGTACAGCGCGGATTCCGGCCTTGTCTCCGGCGGCGAATCCTCGGCCATGAAGCAGGGCGGCAATATGATCCGCCTTCTTGTGCAGTTCGCCGTAGCTGACGATGATATCCCGCTTTTTGCCACTTTTTTTGTCCGCCGGATCTGCCGCCAGTATAAGGGCCGGTTCGTCCTCTTTCCGTTTCACCAGGGAATCAAAAACAAGCCAGGGATCAAAGGGGGGAAAAATATGCTCCTCCCCGGCAAGTATAACAGCCTTGTCCGCAGGGGCTGCGGAAAGAGCGGTGGTGATCTGGGAAAGAGGGAGATCCCGGCCATGCGCCAGGGCGAGCATGAACTCCTTCATTTGCAGAAGCATGGTTTCCGCATCGAAGTCGGAAAAAAGTCGACGGTCATAGATGAGCACCAGGCGAAGCGTATGTTCGGGAAAGCCCATGACGGTCAGGGGGTAACTGGTTTTTTCAAAGCTTTCCTCAACGGTCATCTCAAAGGGAAGTTCCCCGTTGCCTTGGCCGGAAATATTCTCGAATACGGTCATGGTATTGATAAAACTGCCGTCGGCGCTGGCGGTGCAGAGTTCACGCAATGCGGTGACTGACACATGGCCGTGCTCGGCTGCTTCAATCATGTCATTCTGGATGGATTGCAGCCAGTCGCGGCATATCTGCCCGTTGAAGACAATGCGAATGGGAAGAACGTTCAGCAGCGGGCCGAAGATTTTTTCAACATCGGGAATTTCGGCTGGGCGGAGCGCAAAGCTTGAGGCGAAAAGCACGTCGGTACGGCCTGAGTTTACGGAAAGAACATGCGCCCATGCCGCCTGAAAAAAGACGTTCAGGGTCAGGCCCAGCCCGGCGGCGGATCGTGTCAGAAGCGCCGTTTCGTCCTCAGTCAGTGAATGCTCCAGCCTGCCCGGCATGCCGCTTTGATCCGCTTCTTCTCCGTCGCCCCGGGGATGTTTTTTCCTCCGTGGCAGGGGGGGGCATTGGGCGGCGTCAAGTTTGGCGGCCCACCAGCGCAAGGAGGTTTCGCTGTTTTTGGCTCCCAGATAGGCCACATATGCACGCATGGAGGGGAGGTTGCCTCTGCCGGTCTGTAGTGGAGAAGATCCGCAGGAATAGGCTTTGCAAAACTCTTCGAAAAGCACACCGATTGACCAGCCATCCGCCACAATATGATGCAATGTCAGCAGCATATGCAGATGGTCATCCTTGAGGTGGTGGAATGCCAAACGAACCAGCGGAGGTCTGTCGAGTGCGAAGCTCCCGGCCCGGTCTTCCTCCATAAAGCGGCGCAGTCTTTTTTCCTGTCCGTCCGGAGGCAGGGCGCGCAGGTCTTCATGGTGAAATCTGTAGTCAACCTTGGCATGCACCGCCTGCAGGGGTTTGCTCAGTCCTTCCCAGTGAAAGGAAGTACGCAGGGAAGGGATCCTTTGGAGCGTCAGCATCCAGGCCGCGTCCAGTTTTCGCATGTCAAAGCGACCCCTGACGGCAAAGGCGTACTGCTGGATATAGACAGAGGCGCCCGGCTCTTTAAGGTCGTGGAAGAGCATACCGGCCTGGAGCGGAGTTACGGGGAAAACCTCTTCAATATTGGGGGGCAAGTCCATGACGACCTCGGGAAGTAATCTTTGATGTTATAGAAAAGAATTTTAATTTCATTTTCATTAAGTGCCTGGGCCGATGTAATGATTCTCCCATGGCCGGTCGCGGCTAAATGCTCCAGGACTTCAGGCGTTCCTGGCATTGCCAGAATTGATAGTAAATGCCCTTGAGGCGCATTAGTTCCTCATGGCTTCCTTTTTCAGCAATGCCGCCTTCCTTGAGCACGAGTATCTGATGCGCCCCGCGCACGGTGGACAGCCGGTGGGCGATGATCAGCAGAGTCTTGTTCTTGACGAGGGTCTTGAGCGCCTCCTGGATCAGGAGCTCGTTTTCGGGGTCCACGGAGGCTGTGGCCTCATCAAGCACCAGTAGGGGAGCGTTTTTCAAAATGGCTCTGGCTATGGCAATGCGTTGGCGCTCGCCGCCGGAAAGGCGAGCCCCGCCTTCCCCGACCATGGTGTCGTACTTGTTTTCCAGTTCCATGATAAATTCATGGCAGTGAGCCTTGCGGGCCGCCTCCATCACTTCTTCTTCGCTCGCCTGGGGAGAGGCCATGCGTATATTGTTCAGCACGGTATCGTTGAACAGGTATACATCCTGAAATACCACGCTGAACAGTTTGTAGAAATCGTTTTGCGAAAACGTCCGAATATCGGTTCCGCCGATACGGATAGATCCGCCGCTGACATCCCAGAATCTCAGCAGGAGGTTGGCTGTGGTGGTTTTGCCGCTTCCGGACTCCCCGACAAGGGCGGTAACCGTACCCTGAGGCATGTGAAATGATATATCGTTCAGGACCTGGCGTTGCCCATAGGAGAATGATACACGGTCAAAAGTAATGTTCAGATCAGCTGGTGGCGTGTAGCCGGGCAACTGGGGTAAGCTCTTTTCCTGAAAAATCGACGTAATACGGCGCAAGGATTCCGTAGCGAATCTGAATTCCGTCAAAAAGACGCCAATATTTTGCAATGGTTCGTAAAATCTGCCGCTGATAAGAAGGATGAAAAGCAGTACGGCAGCATCAGCCCTGTGAGTGGAAACGGCCCACCCGCCGACAGCCACGGTAGCGATAAAGACTATATCCAACAGAGAGATATAGGAGCGGCACAGGTCGCCGACCTTGATTTCCAGCTCAAGGGCGAGCTTGCGAAAGCGGGCGTTGGCCATTGTCCAGGGCGTAAAGCCGCGTCCCGTGATGCCGTTGGCCTTGAGCTCAGCGATGCCGCCGAGGTATTCCAGGAGCGTGCTGTCCGCCAGAGCTCTGCTGTCCAGGAACCCCTGCGTTTTTGAGCCGGTGGCGGTGTAGGCCCTGTAAAGGATGGGCAAAGAGGCTGCAATCCCCACCAGGGGGATGAGGCTCAGGGGGCCGGTCACGAATGCCGTGGCGATTCCCAGCATGAGAACAATGGCTATGCAGGCGGCCATCTCTTGAATGTATACGCAAAAAATGGACTCAGCGTCGACCATGTCGTGCAGAAAGCAGCCGCTGATCTTGGCATTGTTGGTGCGCCTGAAGTACGAGAGCGGCAGTGTGCGCAGGTGGGCGGCAAGGCGAACCCTTATGTCGGCGACAATATCATAGCCCGATTTCAGCGAAGCGGATGATGCCGCGAAGCTGACAAAGTAGTACCCCAGCGCGAGCAGGAGCAGAGCGAGGCTGAATGCATGAATGCCGATGTATGTGGGATCTGACGTCAGATAGAGCATTAAAAAGAATACCAGAAGATAGGCTGCGGTCTGTACTGCCTGAACGGAAAAAGTCAGTACAATGGCCTGTAACAGGGGCTTTTGCTTTCCCTGGATAAAGGCAAGTATATTCTTAAGCATCTTTGCCCCCGGAGCTGTTTTTTTCAGAAGGAGAACAGAGTTCCCACGAGCGTGTGGTTTGCCAGGCATCCCACATGCGGCTGTATACGCCGTTCTGCTGTAGCAACTCCGCATGGGTTCCGCTTTCTGCAATGGCTCCCTTGTCCAGCACGATGATGTTGTCGGCATGGGCGATGGACGACAGCCGGTGCGCGACGACGATGACGGTCTTGTTTTTCAGGAAATTTGACAGTCCTTTCTGAATGGCTTCCTCGCTTTCGGGATCGACAAAAGCGCTGGCCTCATCAAGCAAAACAACCGGGGCATTATGCAGAGCCATGCGGGCCAGGGCCAGCCGTTGGCGCTGGCCGCCGCTGAGGTGGACTTCGCCGCCGGAACCGATCCGGGTGTCGTAACCGTTGGGCAGGCTTTTAATGAATTTGTCACACTGGACCATGCGGGCGGCGGCTTCAATTTGTTCCTGTGAAGGGTTGTCCAGGCCAAGGCAGAGATTTTCCCTTACTGTTCCCGAAAAAATAAAGGGATTCTGAAAAACCAGAGCCATCAGTTTGCCGAGTTCGCCGCTTGCGAACTCCTGCAGATCTATGCCGCCCACGGTGATTCGGCCGGAACTCAGGCGCTCCATGCCTGCAAGGGCCGCGACCAGAGTGCTCTTGCCGGAACCGCTAAAGCCGACAATGGCGGTTATGGCGGATGCGCGGGCCTCAAAGCTTATGTTTTTCAGCACAGGTTTGTCGTCATAGTTCACTGACAGATTTTCAACCCTGAGGTCCGGCACAATGGAGCTGTCGTATTTGCGGTCGCCCCGTACTTCTTCCGGCACGTCCAGAAGCTGTTTCATGCCATGGTAACCGACACCCGCCTTCCACAAAAAAGTGATGAAGCGGGGCATGCGCGTAAGAGGGACGAAGGATATCCACCCCACCATTATGAACAACAGCATGATATCAAGCTGAATGTAACCGGACTTGTATAAATAGGCGCCTGCTATGGCTGTAATAACAAAGGCCATTGCGGTTATGGTAAGAAAATACATGCACCTGTGTAAAAAAACTTTTTGTATATCTATTTGTATTTTTTTGAAATTTTTTATTGCATCGTCCATTCTTCGATATGACTCATTTGTTCTGTTAAATATCTTTATATCCTGCATTCCATGTATAAACTCTATTGTATCAGAATGAAGTATTGATACTGTTTTGAAATATTCATCATTAAGAGTTGTATTCTTCATAAGTTTAAATGTTATATAATGAATATATATTGCAATTATTATTATTGAAAGGATTACAAAGGAAAGTGTTGTATTGATAAAGAAAAGGATGCATATGCACAGTATGGGAAGTAAGACACAGGCTATGCTGTCAGATATGTTATGAGCAATAAAATACTCCATTAATTCGATGTCATGTTTAAGAATTTTCTTTAATTCTCCAGTGCTTTTATTTGAAAACCAGTGCAGGGGAATTTTTCCCAAATGGTCCATCAATACCGCACAGATTTTTGTCCCAAATATGAAAGAAGCCTTATGCGCAAAGGCCGTGCACCGCGCCCTGCAAATGAAGACCAGGATGATAGCAATAGTTGCAATGGCGAAAAAAAGCGCCATCAAACTGTTGCTCGTACCGTTTTGCAGGCTGCGGAAAACCATCCAGGCCATAAAGATGGGAATAGGATAAAAAAACGCCGCCGCTGCGGCGAAGAAGACGGCCTGGCGCATAGGAGGAACGCTTTCGGGTGCCAGTTTCATGAGATGACGTATAGCGCATATGCCAGACATGTTTTCTCTCCCTGATTATTCTATAAAATTGGGGTTCTCAACAAGAGAAAGACTTTTTTCAACAATGTACTCAATGAATCTGTCATATTCTTTTGCGAAAAATAACTGATCCTCTTTAAATTTTTGAGCCATGAACAGATTGCTCGTGTATATACTCCATTCAAGAATATCATGCTCAGGAGTTATTGCATCTTTTTCTCCGTAACATACTGATATTGGGAATAAAAATTTGCATTTTGGATATGGTAAAATAAATTTTTCGTCCATTATAAAATCTGATTTAAGCATTGGTAGGTATAGATCGAGAAGTTCTCTGTTGCTAAGCACAATATCGGAAATAAATCCAAGCCGGTGCAATGTGCTGATAAAATCATCATCTGTCATGTCGCTGACGGGTACAGGAGGGGGAGTGTGCGGGGCCCTGCCGCCCGCAACGATGATGCCCACGGGAGGGCGTCCGGCTGCGGTGGTGAGCTGGGCTGTCAGGTAGGCGAGGCTGGCCCCGTAGCAGAGGCCGAGCATGACATAGGGCTTATGGATGTGGGCAAGAACGGATGCGGCAATGCTCTGTGCCAGTTCATGAATGTCGTCGGGCAGTTTTTCGGCACGGCGTTTTTCCTTGCCGGGCAGGGACACCGGACAGAGGCGCAAACGGTAAGGTTGCAGTGACTTGTCCCACCCATGGAATACGGATGGCCCTCCGCCTGCGTATGGGAATGCGATGATTGCGGCTTGGTCGTTCTCGTCCGGCGCCTGGGTCAGCCATTTGTCCGAAGCCGTGCCCGGAAAGGCAGACGTCTTGGTAAGGGACATAGGTATCCTGCTGTTTGTGTTTTTAGTAGGCTTATCCCAAAAGTGCCGCTTCCCTCTGCTCAAAAGGGCAATAAAAATATCCAGTTTGGGAGAGAGGAAATAATCTTGAGGAGTGAATGAAATTGACTTTCAATGTCGAATAATCTATCGTGCGAACAAAGTTTGGTTTTTTGTGACTGCCTGGTGTCTGGACGGCAGTAACCGAATGGATTCGTGATGTCAGCCCTCCTTTGCCGTTGCGGCGCCTTGCCTGAAAAATCCCTCTGTGCGCCGGAATCCCGGAATGGCAGGGGGACCTCGCCGGAGATTGTTTTGTGAATGCGCAGGGCGGTGTTGAGCAAGGCCGACCAGTCGCCGCCCGACCCTTCATTGCGGCGTTGGTTCTGCCTATATAGACCAATTGCACGCAGTTCCTTGCCCGAAATATCGAATTTGCCTGTAGAGGGCGGCAAATAGGTTTTAAGAAAATCAATGAACATCAGATACAGCCTTCAGGAGATTGCTGAATGGACGCAAAGACTTTGTTTGAAAGAGACTTTACTCTTTCCCGTGTTGCTGAAATCAGCCGGATGCATCGTTGCCATGAAGAGCCGAGAAATGTCTCGTTTTCCTGCGACTGGGCAGAGGGAAGCGGTGTGGCCTTTGAGCCTTTTAAGGGCGTTCAGTTTGGGGTTTGCGGTCCAATCACTGTTACACGGGAAAAGGTTTCCCATCTTCGTTGTGAATCCTCCGTGCTGGTATGCATTGTTGTCGCTTCAGGCGAAACGCATATAGAGTTTGACTGCAAATCTGAAAATACTGTTTCTGTAACTTCAAATATGTTTGCGCTTGGGGAGCTTTCGGATGTGGATGTCGCGCTGCGTTTGCCAAGACAGAATGATTACAGGCATGTCGGCATTTTCATCTCCAGGAATTTTTTGGAAAGCACTTTCGGGCAGGGAGCCTATGCACATTTGAAAGAAGTGCTGCGCGGAATGGGAAGCAACGGCAGGACGCCCATAATGGCTGCCGGCATCGCCAGCGCGGAATGCATGAAATGCGTGAGGTGCTTCATCGAAAACAGGGGATGCTTTAATAATAATGAGCTCTATGTTAAATACTCCATCCTCGAATTCTTTTTCAAGGCTATGCGCAGCGCGGAAAAAAGGATGGAAAGCTCTGACGTTTGTTTTATGGACGATGAGATATGCAGGATAAAAAAACTAAAAAATGAAATAGAGAATCAATTTCTGATGATAGACACTGTTGAGGAATTGTATTCAAAAGTCGGCATAAACAGATCGAAAATAAACCAGGGTTTCAAGCATCTTTATGGAGTAAGTATCGCCAAGTTTGTTCATAAATGCAAAATGGAATATGCCTATTCAATGCTGGAAAAGCGTCGGATGAACGTCAGTCAATGCGCGTTTGCCATAGGCTATTCCAATGTCGGACACTTTATCAGCGCATATAAAAAGCTTTATGGTATAACACCCAAGCAGACAATGCGCCAATTTTCGACACTGTCCAATTAGAGCATTTTAACTTTAAAATGCTCTAACGCCGAACACCGTGAGGCGTGCCGCGAAGCGGCGTGGATTCGGGGAAAAACCGCGTTTTTCCCGAATGAATCCTTTGAAAGGTGTAGTGTTTCAAAGGTAATCTGCTCTAGGACCTGTCGGCACCGCGTTCTTTATCCGTAGGCAGCTTGCTGCAACGGTTGAGGCAAGAATACACTTCTTTTATGAAAGTCTCGCTCTCCTTACCTGACCGACCTGAAAGGAGTTGAAGCCGTGGCTGTAGGCGTGCAGCGCCATACGCACATCAAGAGCGGAGCGAACAGAATCACAGTAGTATCAGGTCCTGGTGCGCATTGGGCAGGGCGAGCCCCAGGGTATCGACAGCCGCGATAGATTGCGTTTTTTGCGGCAGAGGACAGCGTGCATTTTGAACTGTGCAATATTTATGCTCTAAAGAGAAAATGCCCGGTTCGCCGGGCATTTTCTCTTTTCAGATCACTGTGCCGCCACGCTGAAGTTTCGTGCCGGACGGCATGTCCGTATCAGCGAAGCGTAAGATCTTGAGCTGCCGTCCCCATGATGCGCCGGGCCAGAAAGTCCGGCATATCATTTTTTGTATCGTAAAGATAAAAATGTTCGCCGGGAAAGAGATGGATGGTGCAGCCGCCGGTGGTAAGCTTTGCCCATTCTTCAAGGAGGGGCAGGGGCGAGTCCTGATCCCTGTCGCCGCAGCAAACACAAATGGGGCAGGAGACGGGTGGACTTGCTGCGGATGTATGCGTTTCCACCAAGCGGAAGTCATCACGCACCACAGGTAGCAGCACATCAAGGAAATCCCTGTTTTGAAGAATGTCTTCCGGGGTTCCGCCAAGCCTGCGCAGTTCGTCGAGCAGGCTTGGCGTCGGAGCCCGGAACAGCGCTTGCTTATGATTCTGCATCACATGCGGCGGATATCTGCCGGAAACAAAGAGCAACGCGGGAGTGGGAATGCCCAGACTTTCAATTTCTCTCACGGTTTCCAGGGCGATGATGCTGCCCAGACTGTGTCCGAATATGAAATAGCGGCTGTCGGGCACGCAGGCCGCGACGCATTGCGCCGCTCTCCGGGCCGCCAAGGCGACTGAAGGACAGAATGGCTCGGCCATGCGCCGTCCGCGGCCCGGCAGTTCCATGGGATATATGGTGGCGGACCCGCTGAGTGCTTTTTGCCACTGGCGATAGATATCCGCGCTGCCTCCGGCGTGAGCGAAGCAGAACAGGGGTGGAAAGAGAGGCCTCCCAAGAGGCACGTCCGGCAGCCAGGCGGCTATTTCCGCCGGAAAAGAATATTGGTCAGGCATGTGCGCCTTCCATTTTTTCCGGGTCTTGGGCGTAAAAAAGAGCGGTCAGCGAGAGGCCGTCCCGGTGATCAAGCAGAATATCCGCCCTCATGCCGTGATCCTGGGCCAAGGCGTGTATTTCTGCGGGCAACAGCCCAAGCTCCCGGGCTGACCCTGCCGCGTTTTCCGCCAGATCGAGGGCTGATGCAAGTGTCGGGGCCGGGGAGAACCCTTCTGCGAGCATGCTGGTACAAACGCTTCTTTCCTTATGGGTTCTGGCGTCAGGAATACCTGTGACGCTTAAACCGCATGTCTGAGGGACAGGCAGCAACAGACCGGCCAGAATCCCGGCCAGAATGTCCTGAGGCTTTCCCGCCTCCGAAATTTTTTCCCACGGCAGGACCAGTTTCGCGGACAGAGGCGGGGTTTTCTCATCCACAAGGGTTACGTCATAGCGGAATTTCATGAGCTCATTATACGCGGAACCCGGTTTGGGCCTGGTGAAAGCACGCATGCGTGCGAGACGTTCCCCCTGTAAAGAGTGCCAGAACTCCGGGGGCACAAGAAGTTCTTCTTCGTCGGCCATGGAATTCAGCTCCTCGCGGAATCGCGCGGCGCTTGTGCCGCCGGGGAGCTCGCATAAGAGCCTGGATATCCGGAACAACGGCAATGCGGCGGCGTTTCTGACGTCTCCTATGAAAACCTTGCCCCCTTTCCGGATGTGTTTCAGGCCGTGCTCCAGCGCATGCAGCAGATACGCCGTGTCAGGAAAATACTGTACCACGGAATTGTATACGAGGGCGTCAAAGATTTCTTCGCCGACGGAGGCCAGATCGGCGGCTTCTGCCTGGCAGAGATCCACATCGAGATTCTCAAGCTGCTCCGGCGGGAGTTTTTCCAGTGCTTTGCAAAGGCGGTTCAGCGCGGCGGCCGAGAAGTCCACACCGACATAGCGTGCGCATTCGCCGGCCAGGCGCAGCAGCAACAGGCCATGCCCGCAGCCGACTTCAAGAATGGAATCCGCGTGGAGGTCTCTGATGGCATCCAGGGTATCTTTCAGCCATTGCCGCATTTCATTGCCGGGAATGGGGTCGCCCGTGCAGGCGCTTTTCCAGAGGGAGAAGTTTTCAAGCAGCGGCATGGAGCTATCCATTTGCCGGTATGTTTCCTCATATACAGCGGCCCATTGCCGGATTCGCTGCCGGCGTTCCTGTTCCGTCATGTCAGACTTCCTGCGCGGCCTGTTGAGCCGGGGCTTCAACGGCCAGGCGTTCGAGGATGGCGTTTGCAACACCTTCCACAGTGGGAGAAATAAAGAAGACAGAAAGCGGCAGAGGCACGGGGATAACTTCCCTGATGCGTCCGATGATCTGCATGGCGCGCAGAGAGTCACCGCCGGAGTGGAAAAAGTTGGCGTCAAGGGGAGGCTCCTCCGTATCCAGAACTTCCGCCCACTGGCGTGCCACAAGTTTTTCCAGAGGCGTCTGCGCCGGACGGCGGACGTTTTTCCCCTTCATGCTCCCCTTTCCGGCGATTTCTGCCAGAAGACGCCCCACGGCCTTTCTGTCCACCTTGCCGTTGGCGGTCATGGGCGTTTGGTCTTCTATGGCCCAAAGCCGTGGAATCATGGCGAGGGGAAAGGATTTTTGCAGAAACTCCGACAACTCTTCGGGGAGCGGGCGTCTGCCGTCCGTCTCGACCCAGGCGCTGAGCACGGTCCTGCTTTCCCCGTCGCTGCCGTCGGAGCGCATGGACACCGGCAACAGAATGGCGCGCACGACGCCGGAGCAGGTTGTGAGAGCCGATTCAATCTCGACGGGATCAGCGCGGTAGCCACCTATATTTATTTGAAAATCTTTTCTGCCCAGGATTTCGATAATGCCGCCGGGCCGGTAGCGCCCCATATCGCCGGTTCTGTACAGGCGCTCGCCCGTACGGGGATGTGCGACAAAAGAATTTTCATCCCCGCCGGTGGTATGCATGCATACCCCTATGCCGGAGCAGTACATTTCGCCCGCAACCCAGTCAGGAAGCTCATTCAGGGCAGAATCCATGATATAATAACTGTTGTTGGCTATGGGGACGCCGTAGGGAATGGAAGGCCACTCCGGGTCAAGCCCCCGCACAGGGTGAAGGATGTTCCAGAGGGTGGTTTCCGTGGGACCGCCGCAGGAGTATAGTTCCGAGCCGGGGCAGAATTCCGCTATGCTCGCCAGGGTGCCGGGGGGAATCCAGTCTCCGCCAAGAATATGCAGTCGTAGAGGAAGCTGAATCCCCTGTTTCCGGCAATGTTTCATGAGCGCGGAGTGGAATCCGGGCACGCTGTTCCAGATGGAAGCGCCGCGCCGCATTATGGTTTCAACCCAGTGCCGGGGATCGGAAGCCTTTTCCGGGGCAAGAATAACTATGGCCGCTCCGGCCGTCAGCGCTCCGAAAATGTCATACATGGACATGTCGTGGTGCATGGCGGTAATGGCCAAAAACCTGTCTTCCCGCGTCACCTTGAAGCGTCTGTTTGAATGGAGCACGGCATTCATAAGGCCTTTCTGCCCGATGGTGACGGCCTTGGGCGTTCCGGTGGTCCCGGAGGTAAGCATGACATAGGCCGCTGCATGTGGCGCGTGAAGGAACTGTCGCTCATGAACCGGGTAATGCCGGTCGGAGCCCGCCTCCGGGGAAGACGAGTCAAAAACGAGCCTGGGCAGGCGCAGACTTTCCGCCGCATGGCTGCATGGCTCATCCGTGATGACAGCCACGGCGCCGCCGATGCGCACGAGGGTCTCGAGACGCGCGGCAGGGCAGGAGGCGTCAAGGGGCAGGAAGGGTCTGCCAGCCGCCATAACCGCCAGAACAGCGGCAACGGCCTTCCAGCCGCGTCGCATGAGGACGGCCACGCATCCGCCATGCGGCGGAAGCTGTTCCGGCCTTGCAACGACACCGCACAGCATCTTTTGAATCTGTTGAGAAACACGGAAGACTGCATCATGCAGGGCGTGGTAGGAAACGGCATCCTCGCCGCAGAAAATGGCGATGTTCTCCGGATGGCTCCAAGCCTGGTGAGAAAAAAGGCGCAGCAGGTCGGTGTCGGGTAAAGTTTCGGGGGCCGCCGCCGCTGTCTGGCGCGCCTTTTTCTGTGTTTCGGGCAGTTCCGCCAGCCTTGGCCGCTCCCATGCTTCTTTTTGCGACGCAAGCAGACGGACAAGACGCATGAACTCCTGAAACATATCCCCAATAAGTCTGTCGGGAAACTGGCTGTCTCTGGAATCCCAATATATATGCAGTTTACCGGAAAAAATCGAAAAAACGCAATCCAGGTGGACCTGAGGCGTTGAGCCGTACAGGCGGTGCAGAATGCCCATGGCGCGTATATGCTCATCCAGGTCCGCGCCGTCGGAAGCGCCGTCGGGCATAGCCGTGAACACAACGGGCATGGAGGCGGACTCGGCGGAACCTTTTATCCGCGCCAGTTCGCGCAGCAGCGACATGCCTGAAACCTGCCCGTGGCGGAGGCTGGTCCAAGTTTCCTCCTGAAACTTTGCCGCCTTGTCCCTGAAAGATACGCCCTGAGCGTCGTCAAATTCCAGCAGGGTGAATGTGGCGAACTCTCCGATGATGTTATTGATGTCGGGGTGCCAGCTCAACTCCCTGTTAAAACGGGGGGTGTTCAGCGTAAAGCGTCGGGTGCCGCTCCAGAGGGCCAGAACCTCTCCATAGGCCGCCCCCAGGGCGGAGGCATGGGAAAGGCCCATTTCAGCGCAGATACTCTTCAGAGCCAGCGTTTCTTTTTCCGTCAGAATATCCGCCCGCCGCGTTACCATGTCAGGTGTGGCCGGAGAGGCGGGGGAACTCCGTCTGGGCAGGGGAGGGGGCGGAGGCAGGGATTTGAGCCTGTCCATCCAGTAACGTTCGCTCTCAAAATATTCCACGCCGTTTTTGGACTGCTCAAGCGCGGTCAGATAGTCGCGGAAGGTTATGCGCAAGGGGGGCAGAGCGGTTTGCGGAGATGCGTACAGTGTGCCCAGTTCTTCGAAAATAATCTGAAAACTCCTGCCGTCTATGGCCCATTGGTCAAAACGGAAGTGCAGCCTGCCCGCTCCGGAAGGGGACAGGCGGCTGAAACGCACCTCGGACTGGGGCCAGACTGAAAGATCGCTGACCGTGGCGATCATTTCCATGGCGATATCGTTGAGGCGCTGCTCCCGAGCCTCGGCGTCAAGATGCTGAAGATTCTCTTCACGCACGGACAGGCGACGGGGAAGCGGCAAAACCTGCTGTCGCCCGTCTTCCAGCACGACCGCGCGAAGCATCGGATGGCGTGAGACGAGCGTGTCCAGGGCCTGTTGCAGCCGCGCGACATCCAGAGCCGGACAATCTATTTCCACATAGCTCTGCATGGCAACACCGCCTCCGCCGATATCCTTGTCTCTGCCAATCCAGTAGGCCTGCTGCATGTCGCTCAATGGGAAGGGCTTATACATGGCATCCGGCGCTGCTTTGACAACCCACCGGGAAGGCAGTTTCTTGTTTTTTGCCCTCCGGGCAAGAGCATTCAGTTTTTCCATGCCTGACAAGGCAGTTTTGGAGATGCGCTCTGACTGCATGAAAGGGCCTCGCTTATGCTATTGTTCCGCCGCGTCGAGCTGTTCGGCGATTTTCCGAATAAGCCCGTCAACCGTACGGGCCTCCATAAATGTGCCCATAGTGAGCTTGATTCCGAGCTGAAGTTCGATGGCCGCGAGTATCCGTAGGGCGGTCAGGGAGGTGCCGCCCGCGCGGAAAAAATCGTCGTTGGCGGCCAGATCGCCGATGCCCAGGGCTTCCCGCCAGATATCAAGCAGAAGCCGCTCGGCTGGAGGCGTATCGTCCTCGCTCGATGGCCGGGACGGAGAAAGGGGGGGCTGATCGTCATAGTTCAGGGGCAGCCAGTGGCTGTCGGGAGAGAACGTATAGCCGGGCAGGAAAATGCGGGGCGCTTCTTTATCGGGCAGGAGCGGAGAGAAGCCGCACAGAAAAAGCTCACCAAGGACAGACGCCCAGTTTCGGGCGGGCGAGGCTTGCGCGTCCGTCAGGTCAAAGACGGCCGCAGGCCCCGGCAGAGGCGCATTTTTGTCACGTTCCAGCCGGTATTCAAGAAATGTCAGGGGCGCTCCGTCCGTCATTCCGACCTCTTCGACGGATGCATGGAAAGGCAGCGTGGAGAAGCTGATTCCTGCGTCCGCCGCCCGCCAGGCCCGGTTTCCGGTCTGGAACCGTGCAAGCTCGCGCAACCCTTCCTCCCGCGACAGGATGTTTGCCTGACACATACCTGCAATGGCTCCGGTTCCCTGTCCCACGACAGCAGATATGGGCAGCTTCGCTCGGCGCAGCATATCGGACAGCGCATACCCCAAGGCCAGCGCCAGACTTTCTCTGCACAGGACGTTTTCCTCCAGCCGGGGAAGGGATGAAGACAGTTGTTCCAGCTTTATTCCCAACGGGGCGAGGCAGAAGGAGAAAACGTCGTGTTGCTCGGGATATTCTCCGAGTAATTTCATCGAGACGGCGAGCAGCCAATCGGCCGACTGCAAGCCGTAGTCCGGATGAACAACCGCGAGGCGTGCCGTCTGCGGCGAGGTAGCCATGCGGATGTGCCCGTCGCGCAGGGCGGAAGCCGCCTCATCGGTGGTGGAAACCATGAGCAGGGCCCGGTGGGAAAAATGTTTTCTGTGGCGGCAAAGGGCGGTGCACACAGCAGCCATATCGGCATCGGCATGTCGCGCGAACCATATCTCGAAGGTTTGAAGCTGCCGACACAGGCTGTCATGGTCGGGGGCGCTGAACATAAGGGGGTAGAGGGGCCGAACGTTTCTGTCTTTCACGGCGTTCGGCGGGGCGCTCCGGGCGTGCGGGGACGATATGCCGTTTTCACGGGCCCATGTGGGCGTTTGTTCAACCACAAGGTGGCAGTTGGTGCCCCCAAAGCCGAAAGAACTCACACCGGCAAGGCGCGGCATGTCTTCGGGCCAGTCCGCACCCTTGACGCATAGCCGGAACTGGCTGTTTTCAATGTCGATCTCCGGATTGCACTGATGATGATTGACAAGGGGGGGCATATATTCATTTTCGAACATGAGAACGGTTTTGATAAGCGACGCTGTCCCGGCCGAGATGTTAAGATGGCCGATATTGCCCTTTACGGAGCCGATTCGGCAGGGTTGCCGCCTCGGAGCGTCAAAAGCCGCGCGCAGGCCCGCGAATTCTACTGGATCGCCGAGATTCGTGCCGGTGCCGTGAGCCTCGACATAGCTTATGTCCGCATTGCTTACGGCTGCGGATCTGTGCGCCATGCGTATGACTTCCGTCTGGCCCTTGACGCTGGGCGCGGTGTAACCGGCCTTTCTCGCGCCGTCATTGTTGATTCCATAGCCGCGTATGACCGCCCGGATATGATCGCGTCCGTTGATGGCATCCCCGAGACGGCGCAAAAGCAGCGCGCAGACGCCCTCGCCCATGACCGTGCCGTTGGCGGACGCGTCAAACGGGCGGCAATGCCCGTCGGGCGAAAGAATCCCGCCCGGCTCCGCCCAATAGCCCCAGTGCCGCGGGCTGAAAACGGAAGCGGTGACGACCAGGGCAAGATCGCAACTGTAGTCCAGGAGGTTCTGGCAGCCTGAGGCCACCGCCACAAGCCCAGTGGAGCAGGCCGTGTTGATGTTCAGGCTCGGACCGGTGAGATTCAGTTTGTGGGATATCCATGTGCTGTTGAAACCCTGCCCGCTTAAAACCAGATTTTGACCGAATGCCGCACTCAGGTGATCGCGGACCGTGGGCCGGGTGTGAAAAAGCCAGTAGAAACTCTGAGCCGCACCTGCGAATACGCCCGTAACGCCGGCACGCTCATCGCCCGGGATATGGCCGGCATCCTCAAAGGCATGCCAGGACGTTTCCAGCATCAGCCGCAATTGTGGGTCAAGGGCACGGGCCTCGGCCGGGGTAAAGCCGAAAAAGTTCGCGTCAAACAGGTCCGCTCGTTCCAGCTGCGCGGTGACAGGCACATGGCAGGGATGCTCCATGATCGGAACCGGGCAGTCTTGCGCCGCAAGCTCTTCTCCGGTCATGCGGTGCAGGGTTTCCCGGCCGTCGCGCAAGACATCCCACAGAGCTTCAATGGTATCGGCACCGCGAAAGCGCCCAGCCATGCCCACAATGGCTATGGCGTTGGCATACGCTTCCTGTTCCCAGGGGGAAGTTGCACTCATGAAAATACCTCGTGCTGACGTTTTTTTTGTTGCCGGACTTTGCGCTGGAAGTTTTCCCGGGATGGCGCGGGAGCTCCGGAGGGCAACGGGCCGGGAGATGCGGCGTTGTTTGCCAGTGATGCAATGTGCATGTGGAGGTCATTAAGGTTGGAGTAGGTGAATATACCCGCCATGCCGATGTCCACGCCGAGGTTTCGCCGGATTTTGTCCCGAAGAGGCGGAATCAGCACGGAACTGCCTCCCACATCGAAAAAGTTGGCTTCCGGATCAGGATCATCCAGCTCCAGAACTTCCTTCCAGATTTGGACGAGCGTTCGCCAGACTTCGGATGCGCCGTTTTCGGAGGCATGGGCGACAAGACGCGGCGCTGTCGGCAGACTCGCGGCCAAGGCCAGGGGGTGCGGCAACGGCGGGAGTGCATCGCCCCGGCTGACCCTGATGTGCAGATAGCGGGCGGGGTAGGCAAAGCCCTGCATATGTCCGGATGCAATCGCATCCGCCGGGCTTTTTACTGCAATGACGTTGTCATGGCCGCTTTGCAGCATGCGAAAGATGCGGCTGGCCGCCAGTCGTGCCGTATCCGCATTGCGCCAGACAGGGAGGCACAGGCACAGATGGGTATGCGGGGCAAATTTGTTTTGTCCGGCGAAATAGTCACACAGGGCGTCAAAGTCTTCTCCCGCCATGCCTGCCCGGTGCCGCGAAGAGAATGAGGGTGAGCATCCATCCCGCAAAAGGCAGATAACCGGCGCTTCCGGAGCCTCCAGATGAAAGGGGTGGTAAAATTTTTCTCCCAGTTTTTCCGGGGAAATATGCCTGCCGTTGCCCTGGGGGCTGTGCACGAGATGCAGCAGGCCGCCGGGGAGGGCATCGAAGCTTTGCCGTCCTCGTTCCAGGGCTTGCCTGACGGTCTGGTCGGGAAGTGCCGAATCGGAAGAGCCGGGTTGTTCCAGAAGAAAAAAGCGGGCTGTGGACCGTTGTCGTAGTGCCTGGACCAGCATGCGCCCTTCATCTCCCGCCCCATTTATCAGCAGGCAGAAGCGATCGGGTGCAAAGGGACGATCCCAGTCGGGCACGGAGGCGGCGTCCGGCACGACTGGGCGCGCGAAACGGTCGGGCCCTTGCGTAAAAAGCACATCGCGAGTCAAGGGTTCCGGATCGTGCGGATCTGTGGCTTTCACCGCATAGGCGACGGCAAGTTTTTGTACCTGATCCGCAAAAAAGTCGTTTTCGGCAATGTACAGCCCTTGCCGTGCAAAAGAGCTGTGAGAATAGCGCTGGAAAAAACGCTTCAGAAGCTCTTCTGTCGCGATCGGAAGCAGTGACAGGTAATGCCGGTCAGGACGCAACTCCCGGTTGTGAGAAGCCCGGATAAGCGGCATTTGCGTCAGTTCGACCGCGTGCGCGCAAGGTAGCCAGGGGGGTATGCGGGAAAGAAGGTTTTTCACAGCATCGGAAGCAACGCTCCCGTCATGCCAGAGGATGCATTCGCCCCGTATATCCAGGAGGGAACCAGACGTTTCAGGAGCTGCGAAAGCAAGGGCCGCATGAGGCGAAGAGCCCGGCGTGTCCGCCAGCAGAAAATCGGTCAGCGCATCAAGGTTCACAGAGCGTCCCTTGAACCAGAGGTGGTCGGCAATGGCGGACGGCAGCGGAATGGACAGCGTGTCGGACGACAGGGGCACGGCGCGGAACAGGTTGCCCAGAGCCGCCGGTTCGCCGCAGACGCAGTCTGCGGGAAGGATATTCTTTCCGATGACGGCCCGGCAGAACCGCTCGTCGCCCTGCCAGCCCTGTCCGTCGAGCAATGCTCTTGCCCAGCGCAGGCTGCGGGGGATACGCAAAAAAAGCCGGCAGCGGTCGAGTGCGGACCGGTTTTTTGCCAGAAAGGCGGCTGTGGGCAGATCATCCATGATCCATAGCGATTGCACGCCGTTTTGCAGCAGGCGCAGCGCACTTTCCCAGTTTGTTGTGACGGGAAGCGCGTTTTCGCATATTGCGTCGTCTGGATGGCCCCAGACAGGAATTATTCCCTGAAGCAGGGCGGCCAGAGCCACAATGCCGGCGCGGTCGGCATCTTCGTTTTCAAGAAAGCGGATCTGCCCCTGCCCTCCGTTCAGGTTTTGGCAGGTTTCCTCCAGACCCGCCATGAAAGCGTTCGCATCATAAGCCTGCCATGCAGCCGGACTTTCCCCGTCATTGACCAACAGCGGAGGAATGCCTTTTCCCTCGTGGAAAAGAGCATCTCCAGCCGGAAGGTCCGTGATCTGCAGCAGGTCTTCCCACAGGACGTTCACAATTTCGCAATATTTTGTTTCCGGCATGGCCGGAGGGCTCAAGCTTTTTTCCCCTACCGCGAGGACGCCCAGCGGAGGATGCCGCATAGCTGTTATGAGGGAGGAAACGTCTTCATCCTCATAAGCCAGAGCAAGTGTAATCCCGCCGAGTATGCAGGCTTTTTGCAGCATATGCCGCGCCTGGGTATTGCCTCCCCGCCACAGGCACAGCACTTCCGACGGCCGGGCTGAAGGGAAATGCGTTGCGAGTGCCTGCAGCAGGCGACCCAGAACCGCCGCATTTTCATCTGTGCGCAGGGCGGACAGAAGACGCCGTAGTCCCTTGGCGGATTCCGTCTGCTCTTCCGGCCCAGGATATGGGCGGGCATCGGATGTCAGGCCACGGGCAGTATGTTCTTCGGCATGAGGCAGTGCTTCGCAGATGCGGGAAAAGTTGTCCATAAGGAGCTGGATGCGTTCTTTTTCAAAAAGATCTTCTCTGTATTCCACGTGCAGCCAGGTATTTTCAACGCCGAAATCCCACACGATAAAGGAAAGCTCATGCTCGGTGACAGGATGGTCAGGAAGGCGTACGCGCATTTTTCCGGCATTGCGGCCTGCAAAGGCATTCTGCAGCAGAAACATTATCTGGCCGATGGGCTGCCATGCCCGGACACGGGGCAGCCCAAGGGCATCAACAATGGAGCAGAACGGAATATCCTGGTTGTCCAGCGCCGCCAGCACGGCGGCGTTGCTTTGCCGGAGCTCTTCGCATAGAGGGGCATCGCCATCCAGCGGGCAATAGAGGGGCAGCACATTGATAAAGCAGCCCACCATCCTCGCGGTACCTTCCAGTTGTTGCCGGTTGGCGGAAACGGTGAGGATGGGAGCGTCCTCCTGCCCGCTCGCGCGGTAGAGCGCCACGCGCAGGGCCGTATGCAGGGCGGCAAAGAGACTGCAACCGTGCCGTGCCGCCCATTGCCGCAGTTCCGTAAGCAGTTCCGGGCGGAGGCGCGTTTGGATAAGCCCGCAGCTCCGGACGGAGTCGTTGCCTCGGGCGACTTTTGTGGGAAAGGCGTGTGGAGCGGACCCGAGGGGCAGCACGTTGCGCCAGTATGCGGCCTGTTTTTCCCGGACGGCTGGCAGCAGGATCTCTGCGGCCCATGCGGCGTAGTCCGTATACTGAAGCTCCTGTTGCCGCTGCGCGGCTGCAATGGATCCGGCTTCAGGCGAGAGGAGTCTTTGCCAGTCTTCAAGAAGTATCCCAACCGACCATCCGTCCATGATCAGGTGATCCACGCAGAGTACGAAAGCGGCCCTTTGCTCCGGCACAGCCACATAGGACGCCCGTATCAAGGGGTCGGAAGCCATGGAGAAGGGGGTTCTTTTATATGCTTCCAGAATTTCAGCAATCTTGTCGTTGAAATTCTCCGGCGAAGTCTGGTGGATCTCAGGACGTACAGGGCGTCGCGCGTCCAGAAACTGCTCCGGTTTGCCGTCAGTAGAAATCCTGATGGACAGGCGCAACGCCCCGTGAATCTCAAGCAGCTTTTCAAAGGACGCCATAACCTCCTGCTCCGTAGGAACAAAAAGCAGGTCGAGAACTCCCGTCTGGTTCAGCACATTGGTATTGTCGCGCTCGTCAAGGTGCAGATTGTACAGTCCCAGCTGATAGGGGGACAGAGGGGCTTTTTCCGCATAACGAGTGGAAGGCGGCGGCAAGCGCAGGACAGGAGAGGCGTTCGCGCTTTCGAGCCGTCTGAGAAGCATACGCGAGCCGCGCTTGAGTTCCATGCGCAGATCCGGCGTCAATGCGCTGGCCGGCTTCACAAGAAGCCGTCCGTTTTTCCCTTCAACCTGTATGTTGCGGTCCGCGCACCGGCGGAGGATGTCTTCCGCTCTCATTGTTCGTCTCCCACAGCTTTCTCAAGAGAAGAAGGCCGCCTTGTGCGCCTGTGGAAAGAAAACCTGACCGGCTCCGTTTTGGGGGCGTCATAAAACGTGTTCACACCGGAATTCCGGGCACTCTCGACATAGGCCTGTACTTTGGCGGCGGTATTGTCTTCAAGCAGCAGACTGAACGGTACCGGGACCTGTGTCGCCTGTCTGATCTCACCGATGAGGCGCGCGGCCTTGATGGAGGTTCCACCCGCATCGAAAAAGGAATCCTGGAGTCTGTAGTCACAGTTGCCGAGAACTTCGCGGAACATCCCGAGGATACTGCCGTCTTCGACCAGCGTGGGAGTTGGCACCGTGGGAAGGCGGCTGCGGTCAACTTTGCCGTGCGTGTTCAGGGGCAGACTGTCCACCAGGATGTAGTGCCTGGGAACCATGTATTCGGGCAGACGGGCAAGCATGTGATCTTTCAGACCGGCCACGAAACGTGCCCGAAGATTCCGGTCGGTCAGCATCGCGGGGGATTCGGGCGTGACATAGGCGACAAGTTTTCTGTCGGCGCCTTGCGTGAGGGAGATAAAGGCCATTTTTACATCCGGCGCCCTCATGGCTGTGGAGCAGATTTCTCCAAGTTCCACGCGGCGTCCGGATATTTTTATCTGGTTGTCCTTTCTGCCGAAGACCGTCAGGCTGCCGTGTTCGTCCAGGGTTCCATAGTCGCCGGTCCGGTAAACGGGTCCCTCGAGGTACGGTAAGTGCACAAAGGCGCGGCCCGTCCGCTTCGCATCCCCGATGTAGCCCAGGCCCACGCATGGTCCGCTTATGAGCACTTCGCCCACGGAACCGGGCGGAAGCGGGCGCATGTCGTCGTCCACGATAAGTATTCCGGCGGCTGCAATGGGGCGGCCCGCAGGAACTACGGCAGGTTCAAGGCTTTTCGGGGTGATACTCTCCCGCGTGACGTATATGGTGCATTCCGCCGGTCCGTAGCAGTTGTGGATAGTGGTGCCGGGGCATGCCGCGCATACCTTCATGATGGCTTCGCGATTGGGCATTTCGCCGCAAATGCATACGTCGCGCATGCTTTTCAGGGTCGTAACGTCCTGTGTGGACAGAATGTTGAAAACTCCAGTGGAGAGTATGGCCCAACAAATGTCGTAGCGGCTGATGTGGGATTTGAGGCGTTCCGCATCCAGGGATACTTCGGTTTCCGTTACAATGATCGTTCCGGCATGCAGAAGGCTACCCCAGACCTCCATCATGGAAAGGTCGAATGTGACGGCGATGACGTGCGCCATGCGGTCATGTTTTCGCACGCCGTATTCCGAGGGATTTTGCAGTACTGCGTATGTGTTGGCATGGGTCAGGGCGACGCTCTTGGGTTCTCCGGTGGAACCAGAAGTGTGGATGACATACAGAGGCAGGGATTCTTCATCGCGGGATTTTTGGACACGTATCTCAATAGCGGGGGTGTTGTCCGGCATGTCCAAAAAATCCGCAACATCCAGCACCTCGACCGGCAGATCCCGTGGAATGATTGCCGCGCAATCCCCGCCGGTGAGCACGACCTTTATGCTGCAGCGGCGCAGGATGCCCTGAATTCTCGCCGGGGGCCAGTCCAGCCCGATAGGGGCATAGGCGATACCCGCCTTTGCCGCTCCCAGCCAGCAGGCCACGTTGCCGATCGAACGGGGCAGCAGCACACCCACAACCTTGACCGGCTGCTCAGGAGTCTGGGAGTATGACCGCTGCAGGCGCGCCGCAATGCGGTTGGACACTGCATCAAGCTCTGCATAGGTGATGCTCTGTTCTCCGTCCACTACGGCTTCCTGATCGGGGAAAAGCCGTGCATTTTCCAGAAATGAAGCGATGAGTCTTGTCGCGTTCAGTTCCAGCGATGCGTTGTTATTGCACATGATGTTCACCCACGTGTGCGACACATCCCGTGGTCACGTTGAATTGACTTACGCAGCAACCAAAAGATTTTTCCGGAGTACCCGCCCAAGCCACGGATACGACCCCTTCTTCCACGCTGTTCGCCAAGTGGACAAAACGCACCGGCGCGGGGCGGCCGTCGATGCGGATGCTGCCGGTACTCATATCCGTTTCCATGGAAGGAAAATGGAGCGAAAGTCCCAGTCCAAGGACTTTTGAAACGGCTTCCTTGGCAGTCCAGAGCCGAAGAAACTGATGTGCCGGGCGTCCGGCTTGCGCCATGCGCTGCTGTTCATTTTCATGGCATACCAGGGGGATCAGGGCCTGCCAGTCGCCCAGATGTTCTTGAAGCTCCACATCCACTCCACAGCGTCCGTGGCGGCAGAAAGCAATAGCGGCCCATGGCCAGGAATGGGAAATGTTAAAGTCGCAGAAGGCGTCGGCGACAAGGTAGGGTCTACCGTAATTGCTGGAGGCGAAAAGCCACTCATGCGGCAAACGGCGGCCTTTTTCCAGGCTTAATAACATGCGCAGGGCAGCATGGGACGCCATATACAGGATTCCGTCATTCAGTCGGTGAAAACGAAGCGCTTTGTATTGTTCCTGTGGGGAAAGCAGGGCAAAAGCCCGGCCCAGCGCGGACGCTGGCTCTTCACGTTCCAGCAACGCCTCCAGGCCGTGCCCCTGCTGCGCCGGAGAAGCCAAGTCCATCAGGTCGCGGGCGTGGGTAAGGTATACGTGCACTTTCTCCTCGCCTTCAGTCTCTGTATCAAAGGGGGCCGGACGCAGGACAACATGCTGCTTGGCCGGATTTTCCCGTGGGCTTTTCATGCCAGCTCTCCTTGCGATGGGCATGCTGCATTTCAGACCCGATCCAAGATATCGCATGATCCGACATGGGGCTGCTCATGTTTGTATTTTTTTTATCCCAAAAAAGTTATGGGCATTTTTAATTAATATATGGATGGTTATCCTCCATATATGGCCGTGAATATCTTGTCATTATGGGCAAAAAAATAACCAAAATGGGCATGACAGCGAGTGCATCGCGTGTATCATAGACAAACATTCTCACATTGCTTTGTGAGGATTGTTTTTACCGTCCAGTAAGAGAGGAGTCATGGCAACAGATCTGCTCAGACGCTTTACAGAAGTGGCGCGCTCCAACCCAGGCGTTCCGGCGGTTATGGGGCCTGACCTGTGCCTGTCGTTTTCGGATCTCGATTTGCTTTCCGACAGAGCCGCCGCAATTTTTACCCGTGCCGGCGATGCCGGGATTCTGCAGGGAGAGATGCCATACTCGATAGATACCTTGCCGGTCATCGGGTTCTATCACTGCCGCTCGGCGCGGCATGTCGTGGCTGCGGTGGGGGCCGCCAAAGCGGGCATTCCCTATATGCCCCTGGGCTGCGACTGGCCGGACAACCGTCTGAAAGCGGTCAGGGGCAACTGTCGCATGTGCCTGCTTGTGTGCGACAAGGAGGGTACATCCGTGTCCGGCTGGGGCGGTGAAACGCCCGTTGTTTATACCGATGATCTGTTTGGAGCCGGGAAGGTTGTTTCATCCTGGAGCAGAGTGGGAATGAGAGATGTGATGCGGGCCCGGTATGGGGATATGCCCCCGCCGCTGTATGTCATCCACACCTCGGGCTCCACCGGAACACCCAAGGGGGTGGCCCTGCCCCATGACGGCATTTGTGCCAACTTTGTCGGCTCACGGGGCATGCCCGGATTCAGCGCCGGCAAGAGAGTACTTTACGGAGGGGCACTTACTTTTGATCTTTCCATTATAGAGCTCTGGATCAGCCTGCTGAACGGCTGCACGCTCGTGCTCACCCCGGAAGAAACGCTGCTTGATGCCCATAGTCTGAAAATGCATCTGAAAAAATGGGAGATCAATACGGCAGCCATGCCTGTAAGCGTCATGAGCGCGCTTGCCGCACAGGATGAAAGCGTTTTCAGCGGTCTTGAAGTCCTGATTTTCGGCGGAGAATTGCCCAATAAGGGTCGTATAGAAAAGATCATGCGCGCCTGCCCCGGCATCGTAATGAACAACTCTTACGGGACGGCGGAAACCTGCGCGGTCGCCGCCGCCGGGAACATAAGTCTTCCTCTGCCCGAAGGTCCCCTTGCAGTGGGAAAACCCTTTGGCGATGCCGAGTTGCTGGTCGTGGATGACGATCTTGCGCCTCTGCCTGCAGGACAGGTGGGGGAACTGCTCATCGGCGGGCCGGGCGTGGGGCTCGGGTATATAAATGATCCGGGACGGACGGCCCGTTGCTTTGTGATTGACCCCCGGAGCGGAAAACGCTGCTACCGGACAGGTGATATGGCCTATCTGCAACCCGACGGGCGGCTTGTTCTGGTGGGGAGAAGCGATGCGCAGTTCAAGATCGGGGGCAAAAGGGTGGACCCCGGTGAAATCAGTTCGGCCGTCATGCGCCAACCCCGCGTGTCCAATGTGCATGTCGCCTTTGTGCGCGGGGACTGCCCGACCATTGTCGCCTATGTAGTGGCCGACGGCTCCGCGTTCGGCATGGAACCCGGGATTTTCGCTGAGAACCTGCGCAAGGCTCTTGCGGAAGAACTTCCCGCCCATCTCGTTCCCGGGCACATCCTTGTTGTGGAATCCATTCCGCTGACCGCCCACGGCAAAGTTGATCAAAAGCGCCTGCCGGCGCCCCCTGCCGTGAAACCATCTTCCTCCGGTGGTGACGTTTGCGCGGCCTTTCAAGCAGCGTTACGGTCTGAAGCTTTCAGCGAAAATGACGCTTTCTTTGATCACGGCGGCACATCATTGCTTGCCGCGCAACTGATTGCCGTTTTCCGCTCCGTCTTTCAGGTGGCGGTTCCTTTCAGACTTTTTTCACATCCGCGTACCGCCTATATGGTCAGGCTTTTCATTGAAAATGCCAGAATGAACGGCCCGACGGCCGCCGGGAGCGGTGCGGGCGCGCGGCTCCTGCCCGTCCGCGGCACAGGGCTTAAGGCCCAGGACGAACTGACCGTCAAGATTTAGGGGTATGCCATGAATGCCGGGTATCCAGCGGAACTTCTCGAATTTGTTTTTGAACTGCGCAGTCAGGGCATAGTCTTATATGCTGAAGAGGGGGAGATTGTCTGCCGCGGCCCGCGAGAGGCCCTGACAAGCAGCCGTCTGGATACTCTCAGGCTGCGTAAGCGGGAGCTTTTGCAATTGCTTGAGGAAGAAGAGAGGGCCCTGCGGCAGGAGATTCCGGAACTCAGTCCGGATGTCCAAAACCGTTTTATGCCCTTTCCGCTGACGGACAACCAGCAGGCATACTGGATCGGGCGCGGAGACACGCTGCAATATGGGCAGGTGGGCATTCACGCATACTTTGAGCTTGAGGTTCCGGGCCTTGATGTGGAGCGCCTGGAAAAATGCCTGAATACGCTGGTGCAGCGGCATGACATGCTGCATGCTGTGGTCGTCGGTGACGGCATGCAGCGCATCCTGAGGGAATATTCCCCCATCAGGATAATGCGTACGGACGCCTCGGACCTGTCCGCCCAGGAAGCGGACAAGACGCTGGACTCCATCCGCCGCGATTTGTCCTGCCGCTGCTATTCGCTCGAAACATGGCCCCAGTGCGCGTTTCACGCGGTGCGGCTGCCGGACGGAACTGACATTCTTTTTGCCAGCCAGGACACATGGTGCCTGGACGGGCAGAGTTACCGCGTGCTCATGGAAGAATTGGCCGCCCTGTATCACGGCCTGACGCTACCTCCCCCGCCGGGCTTGAGCTTCAGGGATTATGTACTTGCCATGCGGTCCTTCCGGAATTCCTTCGCCTATCAGGCCAGTCTTTCCTACTGGAAAACCAAAGTGGCCACCCTGCCGGCAGCGCCCATGCTGCCGCTTGAAAAAAAGCGGGGCTATCGTCCGGAGGCCCGTGGCTCCGGTAAAAAGAGCTCGAACGACCCCGTGAAGTCCTATCGTCTGGAAGCAAGACTTTCGGAAGCAGGACTCAAAACGCTGAGAAATTCCTTGCGCGGCAAGGGAGTGACCTTGGCCGCCTTTTTGCTTGCCTGCTATGCGGAGACCCTGGGGCACTGGTCCGAAGAACCCGCGTTCACCATCAATGTGCCCTGGGGCAACAGGCTGCCCGTGCATGCGGATGTGAATGCGTGCGTTGGTGAATTCGCCAGCATGACGCTGGTGAAATACGACTGCATGGCGAGCGGGAGTCTTCTGGAAAGGACCCGTCTTGTCATGGCGCAACTGCTGGAAGACCTGCAATATTGCCATGTGTCGGGAGTGGCCATCCTGCGTGAATGGCGTCAGGCCAATGCATTGGGGCCGGAAGCCTGCATGCCCTTTGTTTTTACGAGTGAAACGGATTCGGGAGAGGGCGCGAGCTCTTCCTGGATGGAACCCCTTGAACGCATAGGTCGTATCCGCAAGGGGCTCAGTCAGACGCCGCAAGTTTGGATTGATGCCCAGTATGCCGTGGTGCGCGGAGAGCTGCGCCTTTCATGGGATATTCTGGATGGCGTTTTCCCCAGAGGGCTTGCGGAAAACATGTTTGCCGCTTTTGAGGCCCTGGTGCGCGCCTGCGCCGACAGGGACGACATCTGGCATGAGGCATTTCCTCTGTCTGTTCTTGCCCTCCCTGTCCCGTACAGTTTGACCTGGGGGGGAGATTGCGCGATTGCCGACATGGACGTTGCCGCCGTCATTGACGAATTTTCTTCCACGCGCGCGGAGCATGTCTGCATTGAGGATGTCCGGGGCGCTCTGATGTGGCGTGACGTGTCCGCACTCGTGTGCGGCGCATCAGCCCGAATGTGCGAGGCCGGCCTCAAACCCGGCGAAGGGGTGGCCATTCTTCTGGAAAAAGGCCGCTGGCAGAGCATCATGCCTTTTGCCGTGAGATCTGCCGGGGGCGTGTGCATTCCGCTGGATGTGGAAAGCCCCGTTGAGCGGCTGGAAGAAATCGTGCGGCGTTGCGGCGCGGCCATGGTTGTGACCGACGCGTCGCTTCGGGAAAAAGCGGCGGCCTTCGGCCTGCCCATGCTGGATGTGGCATCGGGTGAGCTGGTGCGCACAGCCCTGCCGACCGGGCGGCGAGTGTGGGACAAGAGCGTCTTCTGCGTCATCCACACATCGGGCAGCACCGGCGTCCCCAAGGGGGTGGAACTGCCTTTTGCCGGTATTCTCAACGTGCGCGCCCACATGGGCAGGCTGGGGCTGGGGGCCGATGACGTGGTTCTCTCCCTGTCGCCCCTGCAACACGACATGTCCATACCGGAGTATATGGGCAATATGCTGTGCGGCATGTGCGCGGTTTATCCCGATCCCCGCCTGCGCAAGGATCCCCGGCACTGGTTTGAGCTGATCGAAAAGCACGGCGTGACGTTCTGGCATACCGTGCCCGCCATGCTGACCATGCTTGTGGATTATTGCCGTGGACTGTCTGAAGAAAAGGTCAAAAGCGTTCTGGCATCATTACGTGTCGTATGCCTCGGCGGCGACTGGACGCCGCTGGAAACCGCCCGGACGCTGTTCCGTCTGGCGCCCGGAGCAAAGATCGTTACGGTTGGGGGCCCCACGGAAATAACAATCTGGAATGTCACCCATACGGTAACCAGGGTGGAGGATTGCTGGAACAGCCTGCCGTACGGAACCCCCATAGCCAATTGCGGCTGCCGCGTCGTGGACGCGGCAGGCAATATCCGCCCGCGCGGGGTGGTGGGGGAAATGTGCTGCACGGGTCCTTTTATGTCGCCGGGATATTCCAATGACGACCGCCTGACCCAACAGCTTTTTCCCACCTGCGGGAAAAATGGCGAGCGCCTGTTCAAAACGGGCGATATGGTCCGTATGCATGCCGACGGCGTTTTGGAATTCGTGGGGCGCAAGGACAACCGAGTCAAAATTGGCGGTTACCGCATTGAACTGAGCGAGGTCGAACACCATCTCCAGACCTTTCCCGCCGTGGAGGAAGCTGTGGTTCTCGCCCGGCCCGGCCCGGCGGGTTCTCCTGTCATGGTTGCCTGGGTCAGGGCGAGAGAAGGCAAAGATATTTGTCTGAAGGAGCTTCGAGCCCATCTTCTGCGCTTTCTTCCTTCGTACATGATTCCGCCGTTTATCGGCTTGTGTTCGTCTTTTCCGGTGACCTCCAACGGCAAGGTGGACAGAAAGGCCATTCTTGAATGGCAACTGCCCCGGACTGGCGAGGACGTGCGGCTGGATACGCCGTTGCGCTCAACCTTGGCAAAAATATGGGAAGAATTGCTTGGCCGCAGGCCTGAATCAGAGACAAGCAATTTTTTTGAATGCGGCGGCGACTCCATTTCGGCCATTCGTCTGCTCAACAAACTCATGTCCGCCGGTTTTCCGCATCTGGGCATACTGAGCGTATTCCAGCACCCTTCATTTGCGGCGCTTGCCGGATATATAGCCGGTTTGGGTGCGGGGGAGGAGCGTAACAAACTGCCTTCCCTCAGTGAGGCGGCGCAGTTGCAAAGTGCTTCCGGCCTGTACCCTGCTTCGCGCGCGCAGCAACGTATCCACGTGGACGAAATGATTCAGCCTGTCAACGGGCTGTACAATCTGCCTTTCATGTTCAGTCTGCGGGGTCGGATCGACACTGACCGCATTATTGCCGCGTTCGGGACGGCGATAAACGCGAATCCGGCATTGCGCACTGTTTTTGAAGAGAGGCCGGACGCCGCCGGGGGCATGCTGCTTGTTCAGCGGGTGCTGCCTCGGATCGAAGCGCCTTTTGAGGTGCTGGATCTGCGAAACCTCTCCCCGGAAAGCGCCGCCGGCAGGTGGACGGACGCCGCCAGGAAGAGAGGGGCGGAGGCTCTGACTATGCTGGAGGGGCCTCTTGTACGGGGAACCCTTGCCCTCATGCCGGTGGAGGAGGGGGAAGCCCAGGCCGCCGAGCTGCTGCTTGTGGTCCACCATGCGGTTTTTGACGGCTGGTCCATGAAGATCTTTCTGGCCCAGTGGCGCCTGGCCATGGAAGGCACGGAAGTGCCCATGGCAAAATATTCATATGGCGATTTTGCCTGCTGGGAACGTCTGCCGGAAGTCATGGACGCCATGCAGAAGCACACGGACGCCTATGCTGCGGCCCTGCGCAGCCTGGATGCGCAGCCGGCTTCTTTTCACGCAAGCCTGGCCGGGGCAAGGCCACAGGCAAGAGGGGGAGGCGGAAGCCACAGTTTCTTTCGGCATACCCTTCCTCATGCTCTGGCGGAGCAGGTGCGTCGGGCGGCGGCGCAGGAAAAAGTAACGCCCTTTATTTTCCTTCTGGCCGGTTTCGCCCTCCTGGCCTCACGCTACTCTGGAAGTGAGCGCATTCTTCTGGGCACCTACTCGGCGCAGCGTTTTCTTCCCGACCTGGAAAGTATCGTGGGTATGCTGGTCAACCCGCAGCCCCTGGCTTTTGATTTTGCCGGAGCCCAAACCTTTGAGGATATTCTGGAAGCCGCCCATAAGGGACTGATGTTGGCCAAGCAACATGAGCTCGCCCCTTTTGAACTGCTGGTAAGAAGCGACGACTCAAGCATGGAATCCGCCGGAAAGACATTTTTCTCCATAACGTTCAGCCAGGACAATACCGACAAAAACCTGGTCAGGGCCGGGGACGTGACCTTATCCATTGCGGCGGGAGGAGAACACAAGAGCGGTATGGACATGGAGGTTGCTCTGCATGAGGCCGATGGCGGCTTGAGCTTCGTTGTGGTGTTTGATGAGGCCGTGATGGAGCGCGGACATGTGGAAAACCTGTTTGCCAGGCTGGAGTATGTCGTTGCTCAATGCGCCCGCCAACCGGATATGGCTCTTTCAGAAATGCGATATTGCCTTGACCGGGATGAGGTGCTGCTTGAGAGCGTGAACTGCCAGGCGGCCGTCCCCCTGCGGCATGCATCCCTATGGGACTGGTTTGTTGAGACGGCACGCCGCCATCCGTATCAGGTCGCGATTATGGAGTATGCGGGCCGGGACCGCCGGGAATACAGCTACCTTGAGTTATTTTCACGGGCCGTAGGCATGGCGGAAACAATGAAAAACCTTGTCCCCGCCCTTTCAGCCGAAACTCCCTTGGAGCATCCACGCCTCATCGCACTCTACATGCCGCGAGGAGCCGAGCTTGCGGCGGCCATGCTCGCGGCATGGCGACTGGGAGCGGCGGTCATGCCCATCAGCGTCACGTTGCCCGCCGAAAGAGCGCTTTCCATACTGGAACACGCCAGTCCCGTTGCGCTTGTGGCAAACTGTCCGCAAGACCTGGCAGGACTTTGGGGCCGGTGCCTGGAAAGGGCTTTCACAGGTCCTGTTGTGCTGGGGAGCGACATTGCGCAGGGAAACGCCGGGACAGCGGTTCTCGCGGCCGAACGTCCAGCCGGGATGTTGGAGCGAACTGCCTGGGTGATCTTCACCTCCGGTTCCACCGGCAGGCCCAAGGGGGTGGCTCTCTCCCATGCCGGTCTTGTGGGAAGGCTTGAATGGGGAGAAAAATTAATGCCGCCAACCGTGCAGGACAAGGGATGCTCCAAGACGGACATGGCATTCGGCGACTGCTTTTGCGAAATTTTCGGGCCGTTGTTTTATGGCTTCCCCGTGTTTTTCATGGAAGAAAAAAGCATCGCCCATGTGGATACGCTGTATGAAATTTTGAAGACCGAAAAAATCACGCGGCTTGTGGCGGTGCCGAGCCTGCTGCGTGAATTTGCCGCCATGGCGGAACGAGGAAAGGGGACTCCGGACGCCTTGCGGCATATTGTGTCCAGCGGCGAACCTCTGCCTTCTGTTTTGGCGCACCGCCTGCAACGCGCCTTCCCTGCAGCGAAAATCTATAATTTTTACGGCAGCACCGAGATAACCTGCGATGCCGCATGGCATCTCTGTTCTTCCTCCCTCACAGGCACATCAGCTGTCCCGGCCGGAAAACCCATCGCCGGAGGCCGCATTCTTCTTATGGACAAGACCAGAGCCGTGCTTCCTCCCGGCATGCGCGGGGAAATCTGCGTATGCGGCAGAATGGTTTGTCAGGGCTATCTTCAGGAAAACGGCAGCATAACCAAAACAGACGTCTTTTTCAGGCATAAGGAAGAACCCGCCTTCGGCACCGGTGATATGGGAGTCTGGACGGAAGACGGGAATCTGATTTGCCTTGGAAGAACTGACCGACAGATCAAGATCCGTGGACAAAAGATCGCTCCTCAGGAAGTGGAAGGGCTGCTTCTTGCTCTGCCCGGCGTTCAGCAGGCCTCGGTGCTCTGCATGGATGACAATGGTCACGACAGCCTTGTGGCATGCCTTGCAGCTGACCGCGGAAATATGTCCCGCGTGGAAAAAATGCCTGTGTTGGAGCTCTTGCCGGCGGTCCTGCGCTCGCAACTGGAGGGAAGGCTGCCTGCCGCTTTCATCCCACGTTATGTTCTCTGGATGGAAGATATGCCGCGTATCCATACGGGAAAAATCGACCATGCCGCTTTGCGTTCCATGTGCAAAGAAGAAATGACGCGACTGGCCGAGCGGAGCAGGGAACAACCGTCCGAATTCGATTCCGAGGTGGCCAAGGCCCTTAGCGGCTGGTGGAGCGATGTGCTCCATGTTCAACCGGAGAGTGACAGCAATTTTTTCAGCGATGGGGGAAATTCCCTGCTGGCGGTACGGCTGGTCCATTTCATGGAAAAAGAGTTCGGCGTTTCAATGCAGGTGCGCCAGATTTATAGCTTAATTTGTTTTTCTGGGATGGTAACCTACATTGAAGAACAACAACGCGGCAGTGTCGGCGAATGGGAAGAGATTTGACAGTAAAGCGGCTGCATACCGGCTTGGTTTTTATCGGCACTGGCGAACTCCGGCGAGCGACTTGTTCCGCCTGCCGTAACTCTGTCTTTTCCCGTCCGGCGGCAATGGGGATAGGGACCGGGAAAGAAGGGCCTTTGTATGAAGCAGACGCATCTGTCGCCTATGACCTGTTTTGGAAAAACCGGGAAGAGGTCTCATGAAAGCCAGTTCAAAAAGCAACCGCGACATTGTGACGGAAGAGATATCACAGCTGCCTGCATCGGAAGCCGTGGGTAAAAAGTTTCCCTTTGACGTTACGAAAAAATTTCTTCTTGCGTGTGCGTTGTTCGTTTTCGTTGCCGGCGCGCTGGTCGTCTGTGTTGTTTTCAGAGCGGGCAAAAGCCCTCATGCCGCCATGGTGATCTCCACAGCGCCGGTCATTCGCGGCGATATTGAGCGCACGCTGCATGCCACGGGGATCATACCTGCTCAATGGGAAAAATGTCCATAACCTGACGGACGACGAAGTCAGCCGTTTCAGAAGTCGTTTTATCGGATTCGTATTTCAAAGTTTTTATCTTCTGCCGAAAACTTCGGCCCTGGAAAACGTGATGCTTCCCGGCTTGTATTCGTCGACGCCTCTGCCGCTTTTGCGGACAAGGGCAAAATGCCTCTTGGAGGACGTGGGGCTCGGAGACTGGCGGGACCACACCCCGGCGCAACTCTCCGGCGGGTAGCAGCAACGGGTTTCCATTGCCAGGGCGCTGTTCAACGCTCCGGACCTGCTTTTGGCGGACGAACCGACCGGACAGCTGGATACGGCGACCAGCCTGGAGATTCTGAAAATTTTTGAGCAGATCAACAACCGGGGCACGACCATCGTTCTTGTGACCCACGACCCGGAAACCGCGCAGTCCGCCAAGCGACGCATCAGAGTGGAGGACGGCCTGCTTACGCCGGAATAGTTTCCTCGGACAAGGCGGGCCGCCCATGACCCTGACCCGAATTCTCCGCGCGCTGCTCATGGCGACGCATTCAATCCGCCGTTACAAGCTGCGTGCTTTACTGACCTGTTGCGCCGTCACGCTGGCCGTGACGGCGCTCATCATCATTGTGGCCACAATGGAGGGCGCCGAGCGCAAAGCGCAGGAGATCGCCGACAATTTCGGCCCTACCGCCGTCAACGTCATCAGCGGCGACATGACCGGGCAAAAGCTGGGCCGCAATACGCTTACCCTTACCTAGGATGACGTTCACGCCTTGCGCGCCAACATTCCGGGCGTCAGGTATGCCGCTCCGTTCCTATATTCCCTTGGCGTCGCCGTGAGCGGCGGAGGCGGGCGCACGCACGCGGCGGATTCTTTCGGCGGAACCGAGGAGGAACACGGCCGGACATGGTCATGGCCGGTGCGTTTGGGACGCGACTTTACGCGTGACGACATCATCAAGGCCCGGACAGTGTGCTTCCTGGGCGCGATTACCGCCGACAAACTGTTTGGATCAAGAAACCCTCTGGGCCAGATTGTCCACGTCAACGGTGTTCCTCTGACGGTTATAGGCGTGTTGCGCCCGGTGGGAATCGTGACGGACGGCGTGGAGATAGACGACAGGGTGGTCATGCCCATAACGACCATGGTGAAACGTTTTGACTTTTCAAAGGATCACGTTTTTCAGATCCGGGTTATTTTTGATAACAACACCCCGCAGGAAAAAATGCCCGAGCATGTGGAAACAGTACGTTCAGTCATGCGGGCCCAGCATCGTCTGCCGCCGGAAGCGCCGGACGACTTCATCCTGTTCACTGCGGGCGACATTCTCAAGTTCATGTCCTTTCTCAAGGGCGGAGCCGCTCTTTTTCTGGGGTTGACGGCGGTTGCCGCCGTTCTTGTAAGCGGTTTCGTGCTCGCGAACCTCTTTTATATTTCAATAGTGGAGCGCCGGAGTGAGATCGGCCTTAAAAAGGCTCTTGGCGCGACGCATGCCGACATCATGGCGGAGTTTTTATTCGAGGCTCTGATCATCTGCTTCGCCGGAGCGGTCGGCGGGCTGACCGTCGGCATTCTGGTTTCCGGCCTTCTTGAACGATTCGGGCTTCTCAGTATTTCTTTGTCCCCCTATTTGTTTGCCGTGGCTTTTGCCGGGGCGGGCGGCATCGGGCTTGTCTTCGCAGTGCGTCCGGCCCGCACGGCGGCCGGGCTTTCTCCCATGGCTGCCTTGAAGGAGGGTGGATAATGCCGCGGGAGCCCGGAATATATCGCGGCCCATGTTTCCTGCGGGACATGCTGTTCAGCGTACGCACTGCGGCGGGCAATCTTTCGCGGGACAAAAGGCGTACGCTGCTCTCCATCTTGGGCGTATTTCTGGGGGCTCTGTTGCTGACGGCCGTCGTGCATGTGCTTGGGGGAATAGCCCGGGGCATTGAGGAGAAGGCAGTGCAGCTCGGGGTGGGCACAATAACGGTGACGCCCGAACGCCCTCTGTTCTCCCGGGAAAACGACGGCATCCAATCCTTCTCCCGCAATGAGCGAGGTGTCGGAGCCGGGAAGGATGCGGCCGCTCCGCCGCAGTTGGCCGGGACGATCACGAGCGCCGCCACGCTTAAGCTCAGCGATCTTGCCGCCATTCTGCGTGAGTTCCCGGCGGTCGCGAAGGGAGTGCCCTTTGTTCTGCAAAAAGGGCAGGTTTTTTACGGGGCAGCCTCGTCAACCTGCCAGCTGTTCGGCATTACCGCCGACTTTCCGGAAAGCCGCAGCTACTCCGTCGCGGCTGGACGTTTTTTCACCCCGGAGGAGGAGCGGAAACGTGCGCTGGTCTGCGTCCTGGGCAATGCCCTTGCCTCGCGTTTGCTCGGCAAGCCGGAAAATGCCGTGGGAAAGCGCATCCGGATAGAGTATAGCCCGTTGCTGGTTCTGGGGGTTTTTCCGCCCATCGGGGCGGACAGTGGGGACACAAATCTTGACGAAGTTATCTTCTTTCCGCTCTCCATGCTTATGAACCGGCTCTCCTTCCGGGACCATGTGGACGGATTTTTTTGCAACTAATCGGCAGGGACGATTTCGCACCTGTAAAAGCGGGCCTGGAAGCCATGTTGCGCAATCTCCACGGAATAGGTGAGGGGGAAGCTCATGACTTCAGCCTTTCAAGAGCGGAAAAGGTGGACGATATGGTCGCGAACGCCTACGAGCTGATGACCATTCTGGGTTTCATAGGGGCCTGCATATCCTTCGGCATCGGTTCGCTGGGCATTTTTTCGGTGATGACTCTCATGGTGCATTCCCGTCGCGTGGAAATAGGTATCCGCAGGGCGACCGGGACTCCGGCAAGGATCATCATGCAGCAGTTTTTGTGCGAGGCGGGTTTGATGGCCGGTGCGGGAGGAGTGCTGGGGGCAAAGGCCGGGATGGCTCTTGTCTTTGTTCTTTCATCTGCGGGACTGGTGCAGGGCTATTACAATTTTGCCGTTGCGGGCGGCGTGGTGCTGGTAGCGCTGGCCTGCGGCCTGCTTGCCGGAGGCTATCCCGCCTGGATGGCTTCGTGCACGGAAATATTGGCCGCCCTGCGCAGCAATCAATAATGCAAACGTAGATGCGCCGCCCATGCATCGGTAATCCATGTGTCGCATTTGAGCGTTATACTGAACGTCGCATAGTGCGGACGAGGGATCGGCGTATGGCTGGGAGCAATGATTGAGCTGACAGCAAAATCCCTTGGCAACCGTAATTGACAAGGGATTTATAGTAAAGGGCTTTAGCCAGTTGAGCGAGCTATGGCGAGCGAAACAGAAATCCACCCGCTATGCGGGTGGAAAAAAAGTGTTATACAAAAAACACCTTTCCCATACGATAGAGTTGTTCAAGCCCATCGTAATTTTTAAGAGAAAGGTGTTTTTATATGGAACTCGAGTTCAAAGTTTAGCCCATACAAAATGGTTGTGCAAGTATCACATTGTCTTTTCTCCAAAATACAGGCGGAAAATAATATTTGCCAACATTCGAGAAACTATCGGAGAAATTCTTAAGGACTTATGCAAATATAAAGGCGTTGAAATCATCGAGGGGCATCTCATACAGGATCATGTGCATATGCTGGTGAGTATCCCTCCCAAAATCAGTGTATCAAGTTTCATGGGATACCTGAAAGGGAAAAGCTCATTGATGATTTTTGATAGGCATGCAAACTTGAAGTATAAATTTGGCAATAGAAAATTCTGGGCGGAAGGATATTTCGTCAGTACGGTTGGACTCAATGAGGCAACGATCAAAAAATACATTCAGCAGCAAGAGAAGCATGACATTCTGCAAGATCGGGTGAGTACCCGCGAATACCAAAACCCCTTCCAGGGGTAAGCCAAAGCGACAAAGGCTCTGGGCTTGAACAAAGTGAAAGCCGACGCCTTTAGACGCTGGTCGCTAACAAGCCCTTATAGGGCTGGAGCAAACCACCAGCGGGGGGTTTTGATTTATGATCGAAAACTCCCCGCTAAGCGGGGAGTTCCAAAAAGGCGAAGCCTATAGCTGTCAAAAAGAAGCTCTCCTTTGCTACAAAAAAGTTGTCCTGACTTCCGTAGTAGCAAAGGAGAGCGACAATGGATGATCAAAGTTTAGAGCACACGCGTTGGAATTGCAAATATCATATTGTGTTTGCACCGAAATTCAGGCGCAAAATTATTTATGGCAAATACAAGAAAGAAATTGGCCTGATGTTAAGGAAGTTGTGTGAGTACAAAAAGATTGAGATATTAGAAGAGCATGCATGTGTTGATCATGTCCACATGTGCATAAAAATACCTCCCAAGTATAGCGTGGCACAAATCTTGGGATACTTGAAGGGAAAAGCGCGTTAATGATATTCGAGCAGTTTTCAAACTTGAAATATAAGTTTGGGAACCGTCATTTCTGGTGCAAAGGCTATTTTGTCAGCACGGTAGGGGTGAATGAAGCCACCCTTTTGAAGTATATTCGTGAGCAAGAGATACGAGACAAAATAGCCGATCAGCATAGTTTGTTTGAACATAAAGACCCATTTATGGGTCGCTAGGAATAGCGGCGGAAGTCAGGTCTGGCCTCCTTCAGGGGGCGGACGAGTAACAGGCCCTTATAGGGCCAAATCAGCACTGCCCCTTCAAGGGGCGGTGCTGATTGCGTTTTTTTTGTTCTTCGCTCGCAAGCGGGATGGTGCCGGGCGCGGATTCCGCTCAGGGAACCTGAGCGAAACGCGTATGTTAGGGAGCGGTCAGACAGTTTCAATGCGATGATAGCGTCCGCCGTGTATTTCCTTCCGGCGTTTTAATCCGTCAGTGCGGAATCCTGGCCGAATTTTTCGTAAAAAGCCTTTTCCGCCTGTGAATCCCCGATGAGATACATTTCCTCGCCTTCCTCAAAAACGTGGCCGGGATCGGGGTTGATATGCATTTCTCCGTCCGTGTCGCGCAGGGCCACCACGCTGCAATGGGTCAGGCTGCGGATGCCGCTGCCCATGAGCGGCTTGCCCGCCAGGCTCTTGCCCACGGCGCTGCGGAAAATGTTCAGACCTTCGTTGATCATGGTCACTTTGCCGGGAGCCAGCAGATTGATGATGCTGTTGGTGACCATGGATGCCAGGGAGAGCACCAAATCCGCCCCGGCAGCGTGCAGGATGCCCACGTTGCGGTCGAGCGTGGCGCGGCTGATGATCTGGATGTCCTCGCGCAGGCGGCGGCAGTAAAGGGTCAGATAAATATTGGTGTCGTCGTCATGGGTAGTGATGAGCACAGAGGGCGCGGTGCGGATGCCCGCTTTTTCCAGCACGTCCAGGTCCGCGGCGTCGCCCACGACCATATGCTCTTTCTGGACGCGGGGTTTGGGATTTTTGTCCACAATGCTGTACTCGCGGCCGCTGGCGTGCAATTGACGCGCGGCTGCCAGACCCACCCGCCCGCAGCCGAGGATGACCACCGACGCGTCATTGCAGGTATGCTTGGCGGGATCGCACGGCCCCAGCAGATGATTGACGGCGTCGATCTGCTGGTAGGTACCGGCAATAACCATAACCATGGTGTCCGTGAACACCGTGTCCGGGGCGGGCAGTACGAATTTCCCGCGCTCCCACAGGCCGATGACGTTGGCGCCGGTGGCCTTGCGCAGACCGCTTTCGCGCAGGGATTTGCCCACCAGGGGCGTGCGCATGACCGGGGCTTCGGCCACCACCAGTTCATTGAAGCGGCTGATCACGCTGGAGCGGGCCTGGGAGTTGAGCACGCGGCGGGCCAGGGCTTCGCCCAGCAGTTTGTGGAACTGAAAGACATGGCTGCTGCCGGCCAGTTGCAGGATGTCGATGGCGTCTTCGCTCTGGGCCGCGGCCACAATGGGCACCTTGGCGTCCACGTCGCGGGCGGTGAACACGATGTTGGTATTGCGCACGTCGCTGTCCAGGGCCACCAGCATGGCGGCCTCGGACAGGCGCAGGTTGCGGTAGACCTCGCTGGAGTCGTGTTCGCCCACCACCGCGTCATAGCCCTGATCCAACAGGTCCAGGGTGGTCTGGCTGTCACGGCAGAGCAGCACGCAATGCGCGCCGTAATTTTTCAGATCGTCCACCAGGTTGAGGGCAATGGGACTGGTGCTGACCACAATGACGTGCCCTTTGGTATCCGTGGGAATGGAGCGGGGCGTATGGCCCTTTTTCTGGGCCTCCAGCCACGGGGCGTAAAAAAACTGGATAAAGGTGAAAGGCAGCATGATCAGGAGCAGCAGCACGCCGGACATGAGCACTACGATGGAGAAAACCCGCCCCAGATCCGAAGTGAAGGTGATGTCACCGAAGCCCAGGGTGGACATGACCGTCAGCGTCCAGTACACGCCGGTCACCCAGGAGAAGCTGCGGTGCTCGTATTGCATGATGTAGTGAAACAAAATGCTGTAGAGGGCGATAAGGCCCAGCAGCATGGCGAAAAAGCGCAGCAGAAAACCTATGTTGCGGCGCACGCTGTGCTGCTGCATAAACAGGGCGATCTGGGATGAAAGAAATTTCATGGCGACTCAAGAGGGGAAGGGTGAAGGTGAAGGACATTGGAACCCGGACGAAGCCGCTCCTGAGAGGTTGTCATCAATCCGGGCCGTTCCGTCAAGCGCGGAATGGCGCGCCGGGGCCGGATACGCCACAGGCCGACGCATTGCGGCGTCGGCCTGCGCGGAACCCCGGAGCAGTTCAACGTTAGAATTTTAAGACTTGAAATGCCCGTTTACGGCGAGCAAAGCCCGCCTGCTCGCATTTCGCGGCAACGGTTTGCAGACCATGCCGCAGCGCGTTTTATAATCAGAGGCTGCGTTCTTCCAGGCCGTCGCTCTTGTCGGCCGGGTTTTTTTTCGGCGGTTCGGTAACGGTTTGCAGGCCGGGCACCACATCCTGCACCTCCGTGGAGGGCAGCAGGGGATCGGCGGCGGCCCGCTCAATGACCTTGCTGTTGCGCACGTAAAGATTGCAGGCCAGGCCGAAGCATTCCCATACGGCGGCCACCGTGCCCTTGAGCGGCTCGCGCTCGTTGCGCGGCGGCGGCACGAGCACGTAATAGGTGCGGGTGCGCCCGCCCATCTTGGGCTCCACCATGCAGGAGACGATCCACTCGTCTTCGCCGTCATCGTTCCAATCGGCAATGGCCACCATATTGACGGTGAGTTTCTGGGTGGCGTGGTTGATGCTGAAGCCGTTGGGCCAGTGTTTCACCCGGCTGTCGGGTTGCAGGGTGGCGGCAAAGTTTTCCCCCAGGTAGACATGGCCGGAATCGCCGAACATGAAGGAAGGCGAGAGCCTGCGGAAGAGCGTGTCCCCGTAGTTGCTGAAACCGGCGAAGGAGAAGGGCGCCACGTAGGCGCCGTCGTTGTCCAGCAGGCGGCGGGCCTGCAGTTCCTTGGGCATATGCCGGGCCATCTGGACGAATTCTTCTTTTTCCACCACAACCACAGGGCGGGTGGCGCAGCCGAACAGCAGCCCGCCCAGGCAAAACAGGGCGCACAAACGCGGTATGGACATGATTTCTCCTGTATCGAAGCGCCGTTATCGGGATATTCCCTGCCGCTCCGGAAACTTCGCCTTTGTATGCGTCCGGACCGGGCTTGTAAAGGGTGGAACTGAATGCTGGTACAATATCTGCATATTTTTTTCAGTTCTGTTTTTCTGACATTTTGATCTGCCGAGGCATATATGGCGGAATCGTTGTATCTGGAAATGTCCGCGCGGAAAAAGTCCCCGGCCGGGGGGCTGTTTCGCCGGGTTCGATTTGTTCTCTTCCTGGCTGTGGCGTTTGCCCTGCTGGCGGCGCTTTGGTGGTGGTTGGCTGGCGGTCGGGTGGACAGCGTCCGGGCCGTGCTGGACGGCATGGTCTACACGGTTTCGCCGGAATTTTCAGCCCGGCTGGAAGCCCTGAGCGTGCGCGAGGGCGATAGTGTCACGGCGGGCCAGCCCGTAGGGCGCATGGACGCGGGCGATTACGCCCGGCATTTGCGGGAAGCCGGGCAAGAAGCGGCTTCCCTGCGCCCGCCGGATATGGCGGAAATGGCCGGACGCCTCAGGCAGGCCCAGGAAGCGGAAAGAGATATGGTGCAGCGCCTGGCCCAGGCCCGGCACGAGGAAGAAGCCAAACGGCGCCGGCGCGAAGAGCGCGTGACAGAACATGTGCGGGCTCAGCTCAATCTGCGCTCTCTGGACAGTCAGGGCGGCGAGCGCGCGGCGGGCAAAAGCCGCTATGCCGCGGCGCAACGGGCCGAGGCCGAGACG
>OKSH01000223.1_pt1 | contig 60236 bp, 39 predicted proteins | sample 1601231 | NCBI WGS metagenome assembly OKSH01 (sample SAMEA3541596, study PRJEB24748) | human gut metagenome | biome: human gut; feature: human-associated habitat; material: faeces | place: China | collected 2012
CCCCGTCCGCTGGCCGTACCGGCGGCGTCCTCACCTGCTTAACTAAATCTCCACATAAAATAGAAAACGGGCAAAGCCATCCCTGCTTTACCCATTTTCTATTACATTATTATGAACTGAAAATCATCTCACTGCCAATTACTTTGCATTATGCGATTTCGCATGGCTTGGCGCCACGAATCTTCCATTCTCATCTTTAACAAGTTTACCCTCTTTAACAAGATTATTCGGGCTGAAGATATCGTTGATATTCCAGCATCCTGGTGTAGGAACAACGATGTTTTCCATCGGCGCTTCAACGAGGAACGGTCTTCCCGCCTTATTGGCCTCGATCGCCCTCTCCAGAGCCGGTTTAAATTCATCGGCGGACTCAACACAGACAGACTCAACACCGTAAGCTTTGGCCACATCTGCCCAGCGTGGTGTGTAGCTCTCGCCTTCCGGCGTAAGGAATACGGTACCGAACTTTGTCTGGTAATTTGCATTTTCAAGTCCGGCAATTGTACCGAACGCAGAGTTGTTCATAACAACCCATGTGCAGGCGATTCCCTGCTCTACCGCCGTCGCAAGGCAGGTCGGGTTAACGCCGAAGCCGCCGTCGCCTGTGAGAGTCAGGCAGATCTTGTCAGGAGCCGCAACCTTTCCGCCCAGTACGGCTGACGCGCCGAAGCCCATGGTAGCCAGACCGGATGAATGGTGGATCGTTCCCGGAAGCGTGATGTCGAACTGCTGCGCAACACCGTTCTTATTCCAGCCTACATCGGTGAAGATTACCGCATCCTCCGGAATAACTTCCTTGACATCTTTTAAGATACGCTGAGGTGTCATCGGGAAACGGTTGTCATTGGATATGTCAACATTGGTTGCTTTGAAAGCTTCTTTTGCTTTTGCAATCTCTGCTCTTAATTCAGGGTTCTTCTTTCCTTCAGGACAAATCTTTTTGACCTCTTCGAGAATCTGTGCAAGACCAATCTTCAGGTCGCCGATAGCGCCGATCTCAACCGGATAGTTACGGCCGATTTCCATTGGATCAATGTCAATCTGCAAGAACGTGGTGTGAGCCGGATCGAATGTTACTCCAGGGTACCAGCTGGAACTGTCTGCCTCTGCAAAACGTGTTCCGAGTCCAAGGATTACATCGGCTTTTGTCGTAATTGAATGTGTAAATTCAAGTCCCCAGAAACCGGTCTGTCCAATCATCAGCGGATGGCGGTCGGAAAGGCATCCCTGTCCCATCAGTGTACGGGAAACCGGAATATCAAGGAATTCTGCAAGCGCTGCAAGCTCTTCGGATGCCTGGGAAAGCAGGATACCTCCGCCGGCGTGAAGCACCGGGTTCTCAGCCTCAACCAGTTTCTTTGCGATTGCCTTGGCGGCAGCCGGATCCAGCGCCGGACGCATGGTCAGATGGCTGTCTTTGTAGGTACGATCCCACAGATAATCTTCCATCTCACGTGAGAACATATCCATCGGCATATCAATCAGGACAGGTCCCGGACGGCCGGACTCGGCAAGTCGGAATGCCTTATCCATGATGTCGGGAAGGGCCTCCACATCGTCCACGCGCCATGCTCTTTTTACAACCGGCTCAAGCATTTTATACTGTGTCGCATCACCGTGCATGTTTACTTCCTGATGAGGATGGCGGCCATAATAATAGCTGGGAACATCACCTGCAATAACAACCATGGGAATGGAATCAAACGCGGCGTTGGCAACTCCTGTCAGTACGTTTGTAAGTCCAGGCCCCAGATGGCACATAACAACAGACGCTTTATGCGTGATTCGTGCATATCCGTCGGCTGCGGTTGATGCCACTGCCTCGTGACGGTTGGAAATGTATTTAACTTTTTCGCTGCGGGACAAAGCGTCCAGCATACCGATTACTGTATGTCCGCAAAGGCCGAATACATATTTGACGTCGCGGCGTTCAAGGTAATCTACCATTAATTCAGAAACCAGCTTCTTACTCATAGTTCTTCCTCCATTATCAATCTTTCTTATATATTTATTTATCTTTATTTTACTGTTCAAGTACCATCCGCGTAACAGTTCACGCTGTCTGAACTGTCACCCATCTACAAATATAACAGCTCTTTCCGGTTACATCAGGCCATGGTGTTCCATATATTGGTCGAACACCTCTCCGCTGCGGATGACGTAATCACGGAAATACTTTGCTGCCGGAGGGATATACCGCTCCTTATTCCACTGCAGATACAGCTTACGCTGGGGAATATCGTTGGCAATAGGGAGAATCTGCGTATTATATGGCGCCCCGGAAAGTGGATATGGTACAATAGCCACCCCCCGTCTGGCTGCAACCATTCCATGAATAATCTGGTCGCTCAATGTCTCCATAACCATATTCGGCCTGACTCCCAGCTCTTTAAAAAGCTCATCCAGCTGACTTCTCAGCTGTCCGCTGGGGTCAAATGCAATATAGTTTTCGCCGTCAAGCTCTTTTAAGTCCACACACCCTTTACCTGCCAGCCGGTGGCCTTCCGGCACCAGCAGCACCAGGCGGTGCGTTCCTATATAGGCCGCCTCTATCTGCGGATGCTCCAATTTTGTTGACAATATCAAATCAACCGCACCGTCAAGCAGCATGTTGTAAATTGCTTTCCATCCTTCCTGGCTGTACTGAAACTGTACACCCAGACGGTTGGTCTCAGATTGATAGCGCACCATGAGATCCGGTGCAAATTGTGCCATTGACGGAAACCCTGCCAGGGAAATGATTCCCTCGTTCGGGTCGATATACCCTTTTAAAGTAGTAATGCCGTCCTCCAGTGAATTTATTGTCCTAATAACATATGGCTGGAATATTTCACCATATTTTGTCAATTTAATGTTGCGCCCCTGACGTTCAAAGAGCTGAACCCCCAATTCATTTTCCAGTTCTTTGATGGCATGGCTCAGGTTCGACTGACTTACATGCAGCTTTTCTGCTGCCCTGGTATAATGTTCAAGTTCTGCAATTGTGTTAAAATAGTACAGCCACTGCAAATTCATATGTAATCCTCCTCCAGGTTTTAAATGCGGTAAATTTTCCCTTCACTATTATCTATTAGTTCTCAGGAAACCGCAACCTGTTTAGGCGTTGGAGGATTCTTTTGCCGTCAGCGACTTATCCATTTGGCGCGCCTCCCATGTATTAAGAACCACGTCAAGAGAAATCAGCATCAATCCGATGAAAAATGCAGGGGTAAAGGTTTCTCCCAAAAGCCAGGCTCCTAAAAGAGCTGCAAAAGCAGGCTGTAATGGGTAAAACAGGGAACAGGTGCTGGCAGGCAGCATGGACAGACATTTTGTCCAGGTATACTGCGCCACACCGGAGCCCGCAAATCCAAGATACAGGATTATTGCCACTCCAAGCGGAGTAATCGTAACCGGCCGGGTACAAACAGTCACTATACCTACCGGTATATGAAAAATCAAGCTGATGGCCATACTGTAGGTGGTCACCAGTACTGCCGGATACTTTGCCGTCAGCCTGCGCATATATACGGAAGCTGCCGCAAAGGACACGACTCCTACCAGAACTACCGCAATTCCCATCGTCTCTCCCTGGGTGGAAGCGCCGCTGGTGATGACAATAGTCCCCGCCAGTGCCAGTACAAGGCAGAGGCATTTTACCGGGGTGATTTTCTCCTTGAGGATAATAGCCGCAAGGATAGTCACCGCTACCGGTGTCATGGCATTAATCAGGGCTGCCATAGAGGCTCCCGTCAGTGCTATGCCAAGCTGAATCATCTGAACCGTCAGGAAATAGCCGAGCGCGCCTACAAGAAAGAAGTACTTCCAGTCCTTCCTGTCTATCTTTGTTTTCAGGTGCTTACGCGACATGAAATATAAAGGAATCATCGCAGTCACGCACCGCAGGCATGCCACCAGAGAAGCCGGTACATCGTCCGAAATCATTTTTCCGGTAACATAGATACTGCCCCAGATAAAGAAGGTAAAAAAAAGTAATGCAAACGCAAGTTTTTGGTTGCTGCGCGCCATATCTGCCTCCTGATTCATGCAGCGGAACCCATATTCTGCTGTCCGCCGCTGTCAGTGAACGGATATTCCCGGACGGCGGCCGTTTAACCGCCGTTCCGGCAAAAATCCATTTATTGCTGCTTTATAATACTGTTCCGGTCGGTTTCTGATATCCGGATTTATTTTGATGCGCTTTCCAGAGCTTCCTGCAGAGTTGATCCAAGGCCGTTTACCTGGCTGTCGATATCGGAGTACAGCTTTTTAACTGTGTCAAGATTAAGAATCTCATCATAGAATGCATTGTCATACTCAATAAGAGTCATGCCTTTATCTACAAGAGTCTGCTTATTCTGCTCATCGATCTCGGAAAGCTGCGGACGAAGCTCTGCCAATGCTTCGGTAACTGCCTGATTCAGAGCTGCCTGGTAAGCCGGGTCAAGGGAATCATATGCTTCTTTGTTGATTGTCATCTGGTTTGCATACAGAATATGGTTCGTGCAGGCAAGTACTTTCTGAACCTCGTTCAGGTTAGCGCCTACGCAGGTATCCGCGGCATTCTCCTGTGCGTCGATCGTGCCGCTCTGCAGTGCGAAGTAAACCTCGGACCATGCAAGAGGTGTCGGCTCGGCTCCGATAGCTGTCCAGAATGCCATATGGTTGCTGTTGTTCATCGTACGAATCTGAAGAGCCTTGAAATCCGCAAGCGTATTCAGTTCTTTGTTGGCTGTTGTCAAACGGTATGTAGCGTTCTGAAGAATGCCGAGGTAGTGGAAACCTGCAGCATCAAAAGCTGATGAAAGCTCGGTGCGGAACGCAGAATCTCCGTTTAAAACACCGTCAATCGTATCACCGTCATACTTCGAGAAAACCATAGGAAGATCGAATACGGCTGCCTCCGGAACGAACGATACGAGCGGAGCTGTCTGGCATACTACAATCTGGATATCGTTTGACTGCATCTGGCGAAGAATGTCTCCGTCGTCGCCCAGTTCGCTGTTTGGATGATAATCAATTGTCAGCTTGCCTCCGGTAATCTCATCTACCTTAGCTGCTACCAGCTCACCGAAGAGCTGTCCCGCAGCGCCTTTACTTGTATTGTCGGCTCCAATCAGTTCCACATCATCAAGCCCTTCAAAGCTGCTTGTATCGACATCGGCCGACGCCCCGCCTTCGGCTTCACTGCCCTCTGCTGCCGGTGCCTGAGTTGGCGCTGTTGTTGTTCCTGTGCTGCTGCCGCCTCCGCAGGCTGACAGTGATGCTGCCATTGCCGCCGCCATAAATAATGCTGCTGCTTTCTTCATTTTTCTCATTAAAATACTCCTCCTTTAAATTGTTTAATATTTACTTTGGTTACTATTGTTTTAAAAAGCTATACTGTAAAACTCCCCCGTCAAACGGTAACCTGCACGCTCCGCGCACATGTCACCGCCTTCAATCCAAATCTGCTTTTATTTAAGCAGATTCGGCAGGAATGTGGAGAACCACGGAACATAAGTGATAATAACTAATGCTACCAGGAAAGCTATCATAAAAGGAACGGCTTTCCTTGCCACAGACATCGGAGGCTCTTCTGCGATATTTCCGGCCACAAACAAATCCAGTCCAAAAGGCGGAGTTGCAAGACCAATGGAAAGACAGCAAACCAGAACTACACCGAAGTGTACCGGGTCTACACCCAGAGCCTGAACGGCCGGGAGAAGCACCGGAGCCAGGATGATAATGGCTGGGCCTGTATCCATAACCATACCGAGAATCAGGAAGATGATTGCCAGTACGGTAAGTACCACGATACCGGAGTGGAAGTTGCCGAGGATAAAGTTCTCAACAATCTTTGTTGCTTTTGTAAGGGACAGTACACGGCCGAAGGCAGTTGCAAACGCAAGTACGAAAGCGAGGCCGCCGTATGTTTTTACCGACTCACAGAGGAACGGAATCAGTTCGTTTACCTTGATCGATTTGTAAATGAACAGGGAAACGATAATTGCATAAAAGACGGAAAGTGTTGCCGCCTCGGTAGGTGTAACAAAGCCTGTGTAGATACCGCCAAGAACGATTACCGGACACAGAAGAGCCCAGAAGCTGTCTAAAAACAGTTTTAAAAATCCGGCAGAGCGAAGCTCTTTCATTCTGGCATTAATTAAATCGCGGTCCTCTCCGTGGCGTACACAGTAATATACCGCATATACCATCAGAAACAAACCAATCAGGATACCGGGGAATACTCCGCCCAGGAACAGGTCTCCTGTGGAAACGCCGGTTGCCAGTGAATACAGCACGAATGGAATGGACGGCGGGATGATAACTCCAAGACCTCCGGCTACTGCAATCAGGCCGGCACTCCATTTCTTCTCATATCCCAGGTCGGTAAGGAAAGGAACACACATGGAACCAACCGCTGCGGTTGTCGCAGGACCGGAACCGGAGATAGCGCCATAGAACAGACATGTCAGGATTACCGCACAGGGAAGTCCACCCGGCATTCTTCCGGCAAAATAAGAGAAAAAGTTAAACAGTTTTTTGGAAATTCCACCCTTTGCCATGATAACGCCGCCCAGAATGAAAAGCGGTACGGCCAAAATCGGTGTGGAGTTGGCACCTGAAAAGGTGTTATTTAAAAGCTGGACAACGGAACCGCCTTTTCCCATTAAGAAAATCGGAGCTATCGAACCCAGAATCATGCTGACGCCAATCGGTATGGATACCGCTATTGCAATCAGGAAAACTACAAATACCAATAATGCAGGCATTATTCTTCTCCTCCTTTCGCCAGGGCAGCTTCTTCTGCTGCGTCTCTCATTGTCTGTTCAATCGTTGTTAATTCTTTTTCATTAAAATGTGTAACGTGGATGTACATCTGCTGTAATCCGCGGAGTACCGCAAGAACAAATCCAATCAGCATCACGCTGTACACAATCCACATAGGCCACAGCATAGCCGGTGAAGCCTCACCGCTGGCCTGAATGCCGCCTACCACTGCTACGGAATGATAAGCCAGAAGACCCATACATGCCGTTGTCACAATATCCACCAGGATGTTGACTGTCTTACGCACTGCGTTAGGCAGCATATCCAGAAGAACGCCTACACGAAGCATATTTCCCATTCTGATTGTATATGGAAGAGAAAGAAACACACTCCAAATCCAACAGAAACGGCAGAACTCCTCCGCCCAGGTCAGAGACGGTATCCACGGAATTTTGCGGATAATTACCTGAAGCAGACTGACACAGGCGATTACTACGAGAAGGATAACCAACAGGAATTCTTCCATGTGTTCATCCAACCATTTGACTACTTTCATCATATACCTCCTTTTTTTATAACCCCTTATAAAATCAAGCTTTACTTTCGGCTACGATTTTTAAAAGTTCCTGACGCATTACCTCTACCGGAGCTTTCTGTCCCGTCCAGAGTTCAATCTGGGCAGCCCCCTGATATAACGACATTCCCAGACCGTTCAGGATCCGGCAGCCTTTTTCCTCGGCATCCAGAAGGAACTGAGTCTTGGCAGGATTGTAGCATGCATCGAAATAAAACTGGCTCGGTTTAATATATTCCTTTGGCAGAAGGCTCTGGCCAATCGTGGAACCCATTCCCACGCCGCTGGCATTCAGCACGACATCACAGGCAGCCAGTTTTGAAAAATCTCCTAATGGAACAAATTCAGCTATCGGAGCAAATTTCTCATTTATATCACCGACAAGCGATATTGCACATTCCTCATATGCATCCGTTATGTAAATCTTGCGCGCTCCATGGTAAGCAAGAATGGAACACATGGCACGGCCTGCGCCGCCTCCCCCGAAACAGAAGAATACGCATTCGTTAACCTTGATACCTCCCTCTTCCGTCAGGGATGTGTAGAAACCGACTCCGTCCGTGTTATAACCTACCAGCTTTCCCTCCGGCGTCTTTACCACCGTATTGCTGGAACCCATCTTCTCGCATAAAGGATCCAGTTCATCCAGGTACTCAAGTACTTTGACTTTATTCGGCTTTGTCACTGCGCATCCGGCAAAATTCATATACCGGAGGCTGTTAACCACTTCTCCCAGATGTTCATTATCTATCTCAGTATAGAAATAGCACATATTCAGTCCGGCAGATTCATAGGCTTTATTCTGCATTCTGGCTGCGAAGGACTGGCTCAGTGGTGTGCCCAGCAAGGTGATCATCTTTGTGTTGATATCAATATTCATAATCTTCCCTCTTTCTTATTTCTGTTATAATCCGATCCTCTTGAATACGGCCTTTGCATGGTCCAGACACCGTTTTGCATGACCTGCGCCGCCGTATTCGGCTATGTATTTCGTATTGGGAAGTTCGATGGAACAGGTGTTGGCCGGCAGAGCCTTTAAGAGATCCTCCAGATCCGCAACTCCCTCACCGCAGTATTCACGGCCTTCACGGACAATCTGGGCAATTTCCATTCCCTGCGTATCTTTCGGACAGTCGCAAAGGTGGATTACGCCAAAGCGTTCCGGGTCAAGCCCCTTAATCTTCTCTCCTGTGACGTTATCCCAGTGACAGTATATCATATCCATAAGGAGTTTAAGGTTCGGCGCATTCACTTTATCCTGAATTGCAATCGTCTCATCTAATGTGGTCAGCCCTGAAACAATCGGGAACTCCAGGTTGACAGTCAGTCCGAACTCCCTCGCCTGCTCACAGATGCTGCCGTACTGCTCTGCTGCAAAAGAATGATCCTTTGTCCAAACACTGGAAAGAACATCGGTCGCTCCCAGCTCTGCCCCGCACTCAAATGCCTTTCTGTAATCACCTGGAAGATCTTCGCGAACCCGCACAAGCTCAATGTCGAACAGCTTCATGCCGGAGTCCTTAAGGGCTTTTTTGATATTCTTAAACAGCTCCGGGTCTTTTTCCAGACAAGTCTGAGGTTCTCCGGGCAGGCCCATCGGAATAGTACGAAGACTTACATAGTCATAACCAGCCTCTGCGGCAATCCGGATCTGATCAAACGGATCCACTCCCGGAATTGTGAGATAGGCCAGGGAAAACTTTCTTTCCATTAACGATTCCTCCTCTTTCTATATTCATTCTTTAGTTAATTCAACCAATACTTGCTTTCTGTATTTACATTCTATTGGATTATTGCACAAACGTCCAATGGACAGTTTTCATGAACTCATCAATAATTTGCATGATTTCGACATATTGTTCAATTTCACTCATAGAAAAACAGCATATTTTTCAAGTTTTGAGTGGATTAATCGTTTTTATTAATGATTCCATTTATATTTAACATTGGATTGAAAAAAGAAACTCCGATATACTGAATTTACAAGAACAATACAGACTGGGGCAGTGCGCCTGCATCCTCCCCGGCCGGAAAATTACAACCCACTTAAAGGAGGAACTATTCTATGAAACTTCCCTCATCAATTACGCTGTGTGAGGTAGGCCTGCGTGACGGCCTTCAGAATGAAACTTATATCTTAAACACCGAGCAGAAGCTGGAAATGCTGCGCGGACTAATTGATGCTAAATTCCCGGTAATTGAGGTTGGCTCCTTTATGCATCCGAGGGCTGTGCCTCAGATGGCGAACACCGACGAAGTATTCAAGACCATCGGTGACGTTCCGGGCGTTGAACTCCGGGCCCTGATTCCAAACCTGCGCGGAATCCAGAGAGCGATTGACTGCGGCTGTAAAAAAGTGAAGCTCAACGTCTCCGCCAGCCGCCAGCATAACCTGAAAAACCTGAACATGACGCCGGAGGAGAGCGTAGCGGGATTTGCATCCTGTGTGGACGCCGCAGTTAAGAATGGTATTGCAATATCAGGTTCCATCTCAATGCCTTTTGCCTCCCCATGGGAAGGCCGTATCACAGAGGAAGACGTAGACGCCATCATTGAGGCCTACCTCAAGGTGGGAATCACTGAAATCTCCCTGTCGGACACCTCCGGTATGGCCGTTCCAAACCAGGTTTACAACCTCTGCTGCCATATAAAAGAAAAATACCCGCAGGCAACCTGGTGGCTGCATTTCCACAATACCCGCGGCCTGGCTATGGCAAATATCATGGCGGCCATGGAAGCAGGAATGGACCGTTTCGACAGCTCCTTCGGCGGACTGGGCGGATGCCCGTTTGTCCCCGGTGCGGCAGGTAACATCTCAACAGAGGATGTTCTCCATCTGTGCGAGGAATCCGGTATTGCTACAGGTATTGATATCACCAAAGTAATCGAACTTTCCAGGAAACTGAAAGAACTATTAAATCACGATATGGACAGTTACATACTGCGTGCAGGCCGTTCCTGTGATTTAATCCAGTCCAATCAGGATTAACCAAAAAAAGTCCGCGGCGTTTATGATTCGGCCAATTCGGAAATCATAAATGCCGGGGACTTTTTTCTATAATAATAAGCTTTCAGTCCGAAGCGGTAACCCACTCTCTCCGCGTACAGGTCTCCGCGGTCAAACGATAACCTGCTAGCTCCGCGCTCAGGTCTCCGCCATCAATAAGCTCAGCCCCGGCAGAATCAAATTCTGCCGGGGCCGGCTTCTTCAGGGGAATTATATCTTACGGTAAAAGTATGCCGGGCACACTTCACCGCTATCAATAAGATACTCCTGCCGCTGGCTGTCCGGAATGCACATTTCCATCATGCCTTTTTGGGGATAGCTTAACAGGAATATCGTTATCGGCGTTTGGAGGATTAAACTCTTAAATACTTATCAACCAGTTCTTTGTAGTAATCTGCTCCGATAAATTTCAGGTAGTCGGCAAAAGCCATAAACTCTCCGCCGTATCCCTCGTCTGTCTCATTCTCCTTAATATGTTTTAACAGAGAGAGAAGGGAGGCTGTCTGTGCAAAAAGGCAGCTTACCGGGAACGTAATGATCTTGTAGCCCAATTTACCGCAGTCTGCGGCTGTCATTCCGTCATTGATTCCTTTATTGGCATACAGGCCCAGATGGATCGGCCCGTTTACCCTTGGGGGAAGGGCCTCCAGCTCCTGACGTGATTTCGGCAGAATCTTAACCATATCAGCCCCGGCTTCCATATATGCGTTGGCTCTCTCAATTGCCTCCTCAAACGGTGCGTCGGTACGCGCTATAATTACCATATCCGGATCCTCGCGGGTCGCGACCGCAGCCTCGATTTTTCCAACCATCTCATCAGTGCTGATAAGCTCCGGAGCTTTAATAAACGGACAGTTCGGCGGCTGTTTCTGGTCCTCTATAAACAGGCCGGCCACGCCTGTCTTCTCATACTCTTTTACTGCGCGGATTACATTGAGGGCGCTTCCGTAACCTCCCTCGGCGTCGGCGAGAATCGGTATGTCAACCGCGTCAACCATTTTGCTGAGTATTGATACCGTCTCATTCAGGGCGAGAAGTCCCGTATCAGGCTGTCCCAGCACTACCCCGTGCATTCCGTACCCGGTTGTGCCTGCAATTGAAAATCCGGAAGCCTGGATCGCCCTTGCGCTAAGCGCATCATATGCACACGGCGCAATCAGATAATCGTTTTCTGCAAGAAGCCGGCGGATCTTTTTACTCTGTTTTCCCATAATAAACACCTCTTTCTTCTGACCTGTCTTTAGCCGCCGCGCCAAACCTTGCGGCTTTGAATTGTTTTTATTATATCCCTGCTTCCCCTTTGAAGTCTAATACCTGTTTTATATGGGATTGATAGAATGATTCTATGAAGAAAAATCGGGCTATGTTGCATTTTTTACAAAGTTCAGCCTCAATAATAATAGATAACTATAAATATAATACAAAACATTTTGTCTTCTCGCGTATAACATGATTGTATTTACAAAAATGCAAAAGTAATCTGATTATTCTTCTTGACTTTAACTTGCTACCATGCTACAATGCTGAACATTACACAAATACGAGGGTCCAGGCAGCCTGCCATAAGCTCTGTTGCTCTGTTAACACGGCGTGGAAGGCGGCCGGAAGTGTAACGCAAGATTGCATGTGAGGAGGAAGAATCTATGTCGTATGTCGAAGAAATCTACAACAAAACAGTGAGGAAAAATCCTGGTGAAAAAGAATTCCATCAGGCAGTGAAAGAGGTATTGGATTCTCTGAAGCTGGTAATTGACGCCAACGAAACACAGTACAGAGAGACGGCTCTTCTGGAGCGTCTCGTAGAACCGGAACGAATTATCTCCTTCCGTGTTCCCTGGGTGGACGACAAAGGCCGTGCACGTATTAACAAGGGCTACCGCCTGCAGTTTAATAATGCAATCGGGCCTTACAAAGGAGGCCTCCGCTTTCATCCGTCGGTTAACCAGGGCATCCTTAAATTCCTTGGATTTGAACAGACATTTAAAAACTCTCTGACCGGGCTGCCTATCGGCGGCGGCAAAGGCGGCTCTGATTTTGATCCGAAAGGCAAATCCGATCACGAGATAATGGTATTCTGCCAGAGCTTTATGACAGAACTTTATAAACATATCGGCGCCGACCAGGACGTTCCCGCAGGCGACATCGGCGTGGGAGGAAGAGAGCTTGGCTTTATGTACGGCCAGTATAAGCGCCTGACCGGCCTCTACGAGGGTGTGCTGACCGGAAAAGGTTTAACCTACGGCGGTTCCCTGGTGCGCACCCAGGCTACCGGCTACGGCCTGGTCTACATACTGGAAGAAATGCTGAAAAGCCACGGTATCAGCCTGGAGGGCAAGACGGCAATTGTGTCCGGCTCCGGCAATGTAGCAATCTACACCGTGGAAAAAGCCCAGCAGCTTGGTGCAACAGTTGTGGCCATGAGTGACTCCAACGGTTACATTTATGACAAAGACGGTATCAAACTTGATATTGTGAAAGAGATTAAAGAAATACGCCGCGGACGTATTAAGGAATATGCTGATGTGGTACCGGGCTCCGTGTATACGGAAGGAAAAGGAATCTGGTCCGTTCCGTGCGACATCGCCCTGCCGTGCGCAACCCAGAATGAACTTAATCTGGAGGATGCAAAAACACTGAAAGCAAACGGCTGCATTGCTGTTGCAGAAGGAGCCAATATGCCGTCCGATATGGAGGCTACCGAGTTCTTCCTGGACAACGGCATGCTGTTCATGCCGGGAAAAGCGGCAAATGCAGGCGGTGTTGCCACCTCCGCACTGGAGATGAGCCAGAACAGCCTCCGCATGAGCTGGACATTCGAAGAAGTGGATGAAAAACTCCATGATATCATGAAAGGAATCTACACGAAAGTGGCAGACGCTGCAAAACGATACGGAGTTTCTGGAAATTATGTTGCCGGAGCCAATATCGCAAGCTTTGAAAAGATTGCAAATGCTATGATGGCTCAGGGATTTGTATAGGCACCGCCTTCAATCAAAAGAAGACAGGACGCGATTTTGATATGCGCCCTGTCTTTTCGATATAAGCTGCCTGTGTATGGCTCCTCCATTACGTTACTGTTTCTTCACTACCGGAATCCATACCTCATACTTCGCATTTTCCGGATTGGGGCTGATGTATACCTCAATGTCGGGAGCGCTGCCGTATTCATATCCGGATGTGGGCAGCCACTCTGTCACGATGCGCCGTTCCAGATCCTGAACCGACAGATTGGTTCCCGTACCCGGAAAAACTGCCCATGTGGACGCCGGAACCCGGTACTCTTCGAACGGGGCCTCCACCGGCCGGGTACCGGAAACAGCGATAAAATATCTCCAGTCCTCCTCATTATTGCAGATGCTTACTCCCAGCAGGCCGGCCGGCTGGCCTTCAATCATCGATGCCAGCTTCTGTATCGTTCCGTCGGCTGCCGCCTTTCCCCACATCTGCGGTACAACCGCAAAATTTTCTTCCAGATTTTTACTCATAGGCTGTGCAATGCCGATAATACGAAATGCCTCTTTTTCTTCGATTCTGTAATTCATTCCTTCCACTCCTTTAATCGTGATTGCAAAACTGAGCGGAGGATAAGATTTTACCGGAGTTCCCTTCTTTTTAGCTGCCGAGGGCGTAATTCCCTGCACGCTCTGGAATGCGCGGTTAAATGCCGTCGGAGAAGCATAGCCGTACTTAAGGGCAATGTCGATTACTTTTTCATCACTGCTCTGCAGCTCCACCGCCGCCAGCGTCATCCGTCTGCGCCGGATGTATTCGGAGAGGGGGATGCCTGCCATATACGTGAACATCCTCTGAAAGTGATAAGCAGAACAGCAGGCTATCTTCGCTGTCTGCTCAAAATCAATCTCCTCGGTGATATGCTCTTCGATATAGCTCATTGCCTTATTAAGGCGTTCTATCCACTCCATCTTTATTCCTCCTGCCTGTATGCTACATACAGATTCTATCTGCATTTCATATTTTTTTCCTCTCTTTTCCTGCACAAAAAAGAGAGGTTCCTGTAACAGTCCTGCCGCCTAACTCAGAACCGCCTCAGGAGGCAGCTTCTGTGAGTAGACGACGACAAGATCCTGATCGAGTATCATCGTATCCCCGCTGGGGATAATAACCTGATCTCCGCGTTTGACCATCACAATAATCGTATTTTTGTAAAACTTAGCCTCACGGATTTTTTTATTGCACCAACGGTGTTCCGGTGTAATACGAATCTCTTTCAGAAGAATTTCGCGGTTATCGGAAAATCCTTCCGCGCCCAGAATAACCGTATCTCCGGGGAGAATTTCCGTATTCCCCTTGGGCACCACCACCCGTTCCCCCCTCTTAATCACTGCTATCAGCGTTCCCGGGTGGAGCCGGATCTCGCGTATTTCCCGGTTCACCCACGGATGCTCCTTCCCTATGGGAAGCTGGATAAACTGAATCTGCGTATTCTCTGTGTAGTCGGTAAATGTCTTCATGACATCGGCATTCTCATCTATCATCTCACACTTTTTCGCCAGAACCGGAAGCAGGGAACCCTGCAAAATGATCGAGAACAAAACTACGCAGAAAACTATATGGAACACGTCGTTTTTCGTATAGCTGTCACTCACCGCCGCCATAATAGCAAATACGATAGATGCCGCCCCCCGCAGTCCGGCCCATGACACAACGAGATATTGCCGGAACGGTGTCTTAAACGGAGCCAGGAGCAAACCCACTGCTGCCGGCCTGGCCACAAAGGTCAGAAACAGGGCGATTGCCAAGGCAGGCAGAAGGATAGAAGGCATCTGTGAAGGAAATGCCAGCAGTCCCAAAAGGAAGAAAATAAGAATCTGCATAAGGCCGGTGAATGCGTCGAAAAAGCTCACCAGCGTCTTTTGGTTCTTCAGAGTCTGATTGCCCAGAATAATTCCGGTCAGATAAGTGCTAAGGTAGCCGTTCCCCCCTATCAGGGATGAAAAGGCATAAGAAATGATCGCAACGGCAAAGATGAATATCGTGTCGAATCCCTCACCGTAAAACTGGTACCGGTTCAGGAAACGTGATGCGGCAAACGCCACTCCTGCGCCGACCAGCAGGCCGAAGAGCAGCTGACTTGCAAGCATTCCGGCGATCTGCCCGACTCCCATTGTCCCGGACATCGCGGTGAGAACGATGATTGTCATCATATAGGAAAAGGGATCATTACTTCCGCTTTCCAGCTCCAGCATGGATGCCGAACCGTATTTTAAGTTAAGCTTGCGGGAACGCAGAATCGAGAATACGGAAGCGGCATCCGTGGAACCAAGAACGGAACCGATCAGCATACCCTCCAGGAAATCCATGTTCAAAACGAAGTAACAGAACAGACCGGTCAGCACTGCCGTCAGCACTACGCCCACCGACGACAGAAGGACTGATTTTCCCGCTACCGGCCGCGCTTCGCTCCATCTTGTTCCAAAGCCACCGTAAAACATAATAAAAATCAGGGCAACGGAACAAATCTGTTCCGCAATTTCATAATTGTCAAACGCAATCTTAATCACCCCGTCCGAGCCAAATAACATGCCCAGCACAATAAACACGAACAGGGTGGGGACACCGATGCGTCCCGAGATTTTACTGCTCAAAATACATATGAAGATAACAATGGATGTAATAAATAGTGATAGTGTTAGTGTGATAATATCAGCTCCTGTTAGTTTATTTCTTTTATTCTACAATAATATGCCGGAGAAAAGCCAATAAATCCGTGTTCAGAAAATGTTAAGAACCAGATAGCCCTGTCTGTTTATCCATCATTTCTTCGAATTTTTCCACCGTTAACGGTCTGGCATAATAGTATCCCTGGGCCAGACAGCAGGAATAGCTTTTCAGCATCTCCACCTGGCCCTTTGTCTCAACCCCCTCGGCCAGCACCGGAATGGACAGCGCCTTTCCCATGGCAATCACCATCTGAAGAATGGTTTCCGCCCTGCCGTACGGATCCGGTTCGCTTAAGAATCTCATATCCAGCTTAATCTGATCCACCGGTGCCTCTTTGAGCATGTTGAGTGACGAGTAACCGCTTCCGAAATCGTCCATTAAAATCTTAAATCCCATTCTCCTAAGCTGCCTAATATGACTGTGAATCGTCCTTGAATCTGACGCATAAGCCGTCTCCGTCACTTCCAGTTCAAGCAGGTCCAGGGGAAGCCGGTACTTTTGGGCCGTCTTGTACAGATGCTCACATAATTTGGGGTTATAAAAACCGACTCTGGACAAGTTGACCGATACCGGCACCGGCTGCCTGCCTCCGTCCAGCCATCTTCTCAGCACTTTACACGTCTCCTCAAACATATAGAGATCCAACTGGCCGATAAACCCGTTATGTTCGAAAATCGGAATGAAATCACCGGGCGGCAAAATTCCTCTTTCAGGATGTACCCAGCGCACCAGAGCCTCGGCTCCGATGATCTTCTCTGTTTCCATATTGAATTTCGGCTGTAAGTATACATGGAACTGCCTCTGCTCCATGGCCCTGTTCATCTCACTGACGATTAGCTGTGAATGGATTATCGCCTCCCTGTGGGAATCGTCATAGACGGCCACGTGTCGTGCATAATTGCCCTTGATGCTGTTCACCGCGATATGCGCTCTGTCGCACATAATGTTGATGCTCTTATCCCTGCCGTGAACGTGATAAATGCCGCAGGAAACTTCAACATTCATGTCAATCGGATACGTTTTCAGCTCACTTCTTATCTTATCCGTAATCTCCTTTGCATATTCATCATCTTCCTCCGTACAGACCACGAAGTGATCGCCCTCAAAGCGGGAACAGACTCCCCCCTTCTCTGCCGTCCATTCTTTAATAATCCCGGCCAGGAAAATAAGGATGCCATCCCCTGCCTGTACGCCGAACAAATCATTGACAACCTTGAAATTCTCCACATTAAAGAAGATAATTTGAAATCGTCTGTCCGGTCTTTCGTCCATATACCGGAGCGCCCGTTCATAGAACGCTTTGCGGTTATACATCCCCGTCAGCTCATCAGTCTCAGCCATAAGCTGGTAGGCCTTCTTCTCCTTTAGCTCCATCATAATATGCATGTGCCTGCGGTACATGAGCGCTGCCAGAACTATTACGGCGGCTGTCAATGCAGTCAGGAAGATAATCTGTTTCCTGTAAAAGTACATAGTATCAATCAATGTATCATGATAGGATTGCGCCACCGTATGCGACATTATAATCTGGTTAATCGTATTATCGCCAAGGGAATTGATGGATTTGTTCAGGATACTCAGCAATTTCCTGTCCGCCTCCCTGGAAATCATCATGCAGCTTTTCTCCTCCATTGACTGCATGGACGTGACAGCCAGCGTTGAAAAGTCTCTCTTTTGCATAAAATAATTGGCCGCATGGGTATTCTGTATCGTCAAATCCGCCTCATGCTCCTTTACCGCGGTAAAACAGTCTTCCAGATTCTCTTTAAATATAATACCAAACCGCTGGAACTCGGCGGGCAGAAGGCTGTCCGCGTTCTCGTAGGAACAGGGCAGCGCCATCACTCCATCCTTCAGGCCGAAGATATTGACTCCGGAGTTTGATATAACCAGGGATGGCTGGGACATGATAATTTCCGTAAGCTGCACGCCTGTCTCCCGGTTCTTTTCCTGACTGAATAAAATTCCGGCTGCAATATCAGCGCGTCCGGCCTTAATCAAGTCCTCCGGCCGGCTGCCGGACGGTTCGGCGCTCAGTATAAACTCCAGTCCGCTTATCTCCCCAATCTTTCTTGCGAGATCGGGAAAAATACCGGAGGGTTCCCCCGTCTCCGGGTCAACGTAAGAAAGAGGATAAAAACCGTCTATACAGGCCACGGTTAATGGAGCGCTTTCCTTTACATATTCGGCCTCCTCCCTGGTCAGGAGCGGCTCCTCCGTCACGGTATTATCTCCGTAATATTCGTAATAAAGCTCTTCCACTATGTATGGTGATGAGGAATATATGTTTCTCAGGGCATCATTGAGACTTTCCAGAACCTCATCATTGCCTTTGTTTGTGATAATATAAAAGGGAGCCGTGCCAAGCATATCCACAATTCTCAGATCGGTCTGTCTCGACAGACTGCCAATCACAGCCAAATCTGCCCTGCCGCTTTGAACCGCATCCGTAATTTCATCTACCGAATCAAGCTCCAAAGCCTCGTAACTGAAGCCCTTGAGCTTTGCAAAATCCGCAAATTCATCACTCTGATAAGAATCTTTCAGCACGGCAGCCGTCGCACCGTCCATCGCCTCATAATCCTGATAATATATGTCATTGCTTCCCTTATTCGTATAGACAAAGGTACTTTCACGCCCGATTGGAAACTCCGTATACGCGAACCGGGCCCTCCTGTCCGGCCTGCTCTGGGCGCAGCATACGAGATCGATCGTCCCCCGCTCCAGCTCGTTAAGACATTCCTCCCAGGTGTTGTAATAAAACTCATACCGCCAGCCGGTATACTCTGAGATTTTATCGAGAAAGGCTACGCCGTATCCATCAATATATCCGCCGTTCTCCTGCACGATAAACCCATCATAATTGATATATCCGACCCTCAATGTCTGTCTGCCTTGCTCCGGGGCTGATACAGCAGTTCCGGCCGGCGCCGTCAGTGGATATAAAAAGATAAGCACGGCAGAACAAAAAAATATTCCGAACTGCCTCAGATATTTCAACATATTCCATTCCCCTCCCGGCAGAGCCTGAAAACCATTCCGCCTATTGCTATTATATCACTTCTGCCGGAATTTGCACTAATCGCCGCCGCTTTTTGAGCGAAGTGCCAAAAATCCCCCAAACTCTTGAATTTACCTGAACCCGGTGCTATACTTCACCCTTGGAAAGATTCATATCCGTTATAAAGTGAGGTATAGTTTGAAATGAAAAGAAAATTTTTAGCCGTGGGGCTGGCCGCAGCCGCAGTTGTATCAATCACCTGCGGATATATGACCACCGCAATGGCTGCCGGACCAGTGAATCAGACGGAGGATGAGGACGCCTGTGATTTGCAGGACATCATGGAGTCGATAGAGGATGAGGCGCTCAGGGAATCCCCTGCCGCCGAGATCACTGCATTTGCCGCCGAGATACAGGATACGGTATCAGGACGTGACCTGGAAGCCCTGGCCGAACTGTGCGATTTTCCCATCAGCGTTACAATGCAGGACGGAACTTCCCTGACCGTCAATTCCCGGGAAGATTTTATTACTCTTGGGAAGGAGTCCGTGTTCACAAGAAGTCTGGTACATGAAATTGGAATTGCAGATCCGGCCGGACAGCAGATTTACGGAAACGGCATCGTCATGGGAAACAGGAATAACATTATAATCAACAGGATGAATGGCTCCCTGGCAGTTACCGGATTTAATTTTTAACAGCAGAACGCTCAGGCATACATGTTTCAGGGATTCAAAAAAGAGGAGATAAGATGGCAGCCCTCCGGCTTCCACATATCTCCTCTTTTACTTTGCATCGGAACCTCACTACAATGAAATATCGCTCCCGGCCCTGGCTCTTCTGTCTCTGATGGAGTGAATCACAGGCACCATGAAAATCGCAACGATACCTCCGGCAAAACCGTTATTATACAGATTCATTCCGCCGTAGACAATGCCTACATTCATCGCCACCGATGCGTGGAGGAATCCTGCCAGCAGACCGGCAATAACGCCGAATTCACCTGCAACCGGGGCCAGCGTCGTGGAAAACAGCAGCGCCAGCATGGCGGACGGGTTATTAATCTCCCAGGCATGGGTCAGGCTGGCCAGGCATACGCCCGTCATAATCGGGAAAATGTTCCTCAGATGCTTTCCCGTCGCACTGAAGCCAACTATTGTAAATATTCCGCCGATTGTGGGCCCGTTCAAATCGCTGCCCACCGCCAGTACAAAGAGCGTGGCAAAGATCCCGTTGATTCCCATATTCAATATAGTAGCGGCTCCACCCTCATCCGCCAGATAATCCGTACCGGATATACCGGTGGTTTTTAAAATCCGGCAGTAGGCATGAATCACTCCCTCCCCGCCCAAAAGCAGGGCCCCCAGTATCATGCCGCCGAACAGGATGCCCAATAATATCAGAAACAAACAGTTATTTCCGGAAGACCAGATAAGCCGCGCTTCCGTCTCTATACCGAATGACTTCAGGGATGATACGATAACCGTGGCAATTATTCCGGCTGCAAAACCGACATTGTAAAGCGAGTAGCCCTTATGGGCATAGTGAACATGGGTAGATAACGGCGGAAGCACAAAGCCGATAGAAATCCCCACTCCCACGGTCAGGAGCAGCCGTCCGAGCAGAGGCATATCCACGATATGCATAATCTGTGTGATAATCGGCGACAAACTGGTACCGTAAATTCCCACATATATATATTTTGAAAGTGAAGTTTTATGGTATTTGGCGTATAACAGAACTCCCAGAAGGATAGCCCAGATATTCATCAGGTTTTTGCCAAAAAGTGAGAATCCAAACATCAGACAGCTGGACGTAATGGTGTGCCCATCCATCTCCATGTCGAGAAAATAGATAAATCCGATACTCATTAAAGTGAGGGCGCCGGCGTTGATAAAGGCTGCCCCAATGCCGCCCACTGCTATGTAGTCCGTAATCAGGAAATCCGGCTCCCTTATCATGGTGTAAACGCCCTCGAGGATTCCTTCCAGCGGCTGAAGCAAAAGTCCCGCAACAATGAAGTAAGCTGGAATCAGAGCCAGCAAAAGGAATTTCCTTTCTCTGGTCAGAGATTTCATTTTGATCATAAATACACTGCCTTTCCGAAAAAAAGGGTATGCAAATTCTAAAGTACAGCTCCTTTGCATACCCTGTCCGTCTGTTAATATAACGTTAATTTTACTCTTTCTATATTTTATTTCTTTTCCGGAATATTTGCAACTATTATTTTTATTTTATAACAATAATAAATAATTGTTTATATTCAGCCGGTTTTTCTCACCTCGTCCTCTTCCTGCTTTTGTTCCAGTTTTTTTACAAGGACGGACTCTATCCGTCTGTTTTTTATCTGTTCCACATGAATACTCAGGCCCTCCGTCTCCACATCGAGAGTTGTGCCGTCCGCCGGAATGGTGTTGAGGCAGCTTAGCACCAGGCCGCCTACGGTCTCATAATCTTCCTGCTCAGGCAGGGTCATCCCCAGAGTCTCCGAGACGTCCCTAATCAGCGTGCTTCCCGGAAAACGCCAGAGATTGTCATCCATCTGCTCGATCTCCGGTTCTTCCTCGGCATCAAACTCATCATAAATGTTTCCGACTATTTCTTCCAGAAGATCCTCCATGGTGATGATGCCGCTAATCTCCCCGTACTCGTCTATGACAATCGCCATATGTATCTTCTTTTTCTGCATATCGCCAAAAAGCTGATCCGCATGCATTGTCTCAGGTACGAAATAGGGCTGGTGGAGAAGCTCGCCCAGGGGCTTTTTATCCGTTCTCAGATTTAGCAGATACTCTCTGGAATAGAGAATGCCCAGGATGTCACGGCCGTCTTTATCATATACCGGAAAACGTGACAAACCGGTTTCACGGATTTTTTCAACGATCTCTTCTTCCGTATCACCAATTTGAAATGACTCCACCTCAAAGTCCCGTGTCATTGCCTCCTGAACCGATGTGTCGTTAAACTCAAATACATTCTGGAGCCACTCCGTCTCCTCTTCGTCGATAGCGCCGTTCTCTTTTCCCAGGTCAATCATCATCCGTATCTCATCTTCCGTAACCTGCTCTTCCTCTGCTTCCACTTTCATATGAAGAAGCTTCAGCATGGTGTTGGTGGAAAACGCCAGAAAACCGATAACCGGTTTCATGCCGAAAGCAATGGCCGATACCGGGCCGCTGGCAATCTTGGCCACTTCGTACGGCTTTTGCATTGCAATACGTTTTGGCACAAGCTCTCCGAATATCAATGTAAAGTACGACAGAATAATGGTAATCACAATTACAGAAACCGTATCAAGCGCGCTCACCGGCAAATATTGAAAACCAAGACCGTTATAAATCCAGTTTGTCAGGCTGTCTGAGAAGTTCTCCGCAGCAAACGCGCTGCCCAGGAATCCGGCCAGCGTGATGCCTATCTGTATCGTCGAAAGAAATCCGGCCGGTTCTTCCGCCATCCTCAGCAGCCTTCCTGCCGTCTTATCTCCTGTCTCCTGCAATCTCCTGAGCTTCGCCGTATTAAGCGATATCACGGCAATCTCCGTCGCCGCAAAAAAAGCGTTTAAAAGTATCAGTGCCGCCTGCACAATCAGTTGTTGTGGTAATTCTCCCACCGTTATCTCTCCTTTTCATTTCTTATATTTTGAGCTCGAAAAGGCACAACCTGCTTAAGTAAAAGCAGATTGCGCCTCTATTTTACGGCTCAATATTTAAATTGCTGTTTTTTACATCAGCGTCGGGGGCGCTGTCGTCCATCCTGTATTACACTCCTTTTCAACTGCCGCCAATATACCGGCGGTATTGTCATGCACCATTATATTACAGGATATGCGGTCAGGCCGCAATAGTTTACGGGAGAGCTTAACGAAAGCTTAGCATGGGTTGTTACGCTTCACAGCCCCTCCAGAATTGATTCCGCCTCCTTCGCCCGCAGCCCCAAACCACGACAATCTCCCCCGGGACGAAAGACTCATATACACACCCCACCACCCCGTCCGCTGGCCGTACCGGCGGCGTCCTCACCTGCTTAACTAAATCTCCAAAACCTATTGTTTTTTTCTCCGAACTTTTCTATAATTGCATATATGCTTGACGAAATTTCCGTCAAAAGGAGGCAGCACTATGAAAATTGTCGGGATAATCCCCGCACGGTTTAATTCGACCCGTTTTCCCGGAAAAGTCCTAGCTCTTCTGGATAACAGGCCACTAATCTGGCATGTATACAATGCGGCGGCTGAAAGCGGCATATTGGACGCAGTCTGCGTTGCAGCAGACCATGAGGCAGTTCAGAAAGCATGCGCCGAATATAATATTCCCTGTCTGATAACCGGAACCTGGCATCCGAATCCGACTTCCAGGATCTGGGAAGCTGCCGGGCAGGTGGAAGCTGATTTTTATGTCATGATGGGGGCCGATGAGCCGATGATATCCCCCGGCGATATCCGCCAGGTGGTTCATCAGGCTGTCAAAGCCATGTCGGAGACCTCCGGACTGCCGGAATCGGACAGGCCTTTCGTCGTGAACGCCATGGCGTCCATTACTTCCGCACCCGAAGTATTCGACTCAGCCAATATAAAAATCGTATGCAGCCAGGCAGGAAAATGTCTGTATGCTTCCCGCAGTCCTGTTCCTTATCCCAAAGGCAGTCTTGATTACAGCTATAAAAAATTCGTAAGTATCGGGGTCTACACCAAAGAAGCGCTCGACTTTTTTGCCGCTTCTCCCATATCCCGCCTGGAAAAGATAGAGGAATTCGACCTGCTGCGTTTCATAGAGCAGGGTAAAAACGTTATTTTTGAAGACATCTCCGGTTCAACGCTGTCCGTTGACACACCAAAAGATCTGGAACGGATCAGAGAGCAGTTTGAAGACCGGAAACGCAACGAGAAATAAAGGAGCCGCAAATGATACCTGAACCAACGAACAATCCTGCCGGCAGACAGGAAAAATCCCACCGCCGCTACCGCGGCATTATATTTGATCTGGACGGCACTCTGCTTGACACAGCAAAAGGCGTTTTGGAAAGTGTGCTGTATACCACTAAAACTATGGGATATGAACCCCCGCGTGAGGACATGATGAAGACTTTCATCGGCCCGCCAATCAAGCACTCGCTTATAAAAGTCTATGGTATTGACGAGGAAGAGGCCAACCGGGCCACCGAAATTTTCCGCAACCGGTATAAGGATTACGATCTTTTGAAAGCAACCCCCTACGATGGCCTGATCGAACTTCTTAGAAGTCTTAAAAGAGAGGGGTATCTGGTCGGTGTCGCTACTCTGAAAAGAGAGGATTATGCCCTCACACTTTTGGAGCACTATCAAATCAGCAATTACTGCGACTGCATCTGCGGCAGCGATTTTGCCAGCAAGATGCAGAAAACCGATGTTTTAGATAAATGCCTGAAGGGCTTAAACCTGTCCCCTGCGGAAGCAGTTTTGATTGGCGACACCGCCTCCGACGGCAGCGGCGCAAAATGCTCCGGAACTGATTTTATTGCAGTCACCTACGGCTTCGGTCCCTCCGACCCTGATGGCTGGAAAGAGTTTGAGCCTGTTTTTATCGCCGGTAAACCGGCTGACATTGGTATGTTTCTGGGCCTGGCGCCGGAAATCTGAAAGGAGTCATTATGAAGGAAATAAAATTACTTGACTGTACACTGCGCGACGGTGGATTTGTCAATGACTGGGAGTTTGGCTATGGCAATATCATCAATATTTTTGAACGCCTGATCAGTTCCGGCGTGGATGTGCTGGAAATCGGTTTTCTGGATGACCGGCGGCCTTTTGACAAAAACAGAACCATTATGCCTAATACAAAAAGCGCCGACGACATTTTCGGCAGGCTGGACAAAGGCAATGCCATGATTGTGGCCATGATCGACTACGGAACCTGCCGTATCGAAAATCTTGCCCCCTGCGCCGAATCCTTTATCGACGGAATACGCGTCATATTTAAAAAACACGTAATGAAAGAAGCCATTGCCTACTGCCGCGAGGTAAAACAGCTCGGCTATCAGGTCTATGTCCAGGCGGTTTCGATCACCAGCTACTCTGACAGAGAAATTTTGGATTTAATCGAGCTTGTAAATGAACTGAATCCCTATGCGTTATCCATTGTAGACACTTACGGTTTACTTCATCAGGAAAATCTGATGCACTACTTTGAACTGTTTAATCACAACCTGAACCGGGAAATCGGTATCGGCTATCATTCCCATAACAATTTCCAGCTGGCGTATTCAAACAGTATAGAAGTACTCCGCGAGACGGCCGACCGCCGTGTTCTGATTGATGCATCCTTGTACGGCATGGGAAAAAGTGCGGGCAACCTCCCGCTGGAACTGATTTCCATGTATATGAATACGAGCTGCGGCAGGAATTTCAATACCGCACAGATGCTGGAAGCCATTGATATCAATATTATGCCGTTTTTCAGGAAAAGCCCCTGGGGTTATAATCTTTTCTTCTATATCTCCGCCTCAAACAACTGTCATCCAAGCTATGTTAAATTCCTGATGGATAAGCAGACATTGTCTTTGAAGGCATTGAACGGAATTCTGGACAGCATTGAGCCGGAGAAAAAACTGCTCTATGACAAAGATTACATTGAACAGCTTTACCGTACTTACCAAAGCACAGAGTGCAATGATGAGACGGAACTGGCAGAATTAACAAAAGCCCTGGCAGGTAAGGCTCTCCTGCTCCTGGGACCCGGCAAAAATATGGAACTTCAGAAAGATCGCGTGCTATCCTATATAGAAAAGACAAATCCTGTAATCATCTCCGTAAACTATATTCCGGATGATATTGCTATCGACTATGCTTTCTTAAGTAATTCCCGGCGCTATGTCCAGCTGGGAAGCCGCCTTCTGGAGCTGAAAGACCGTACAGACCGGAAAGTAAAGGTTATTGCGACCTCCAATGTCACCAATGTTAAGGATCGCTTTGACTACACACTGAATTACAGCTCCCTGATTGACCCAAATGCGGAAATCATTGACAACTCCTTCGTGATGCTGTTAAATGTCCTTGTCAAAACCAGAGTAAGTCATGCCGCATGCGCCGGTTTTGACGGTTACACTTATCATGGGGACAACTATTTTAACGCCGATATGGATTACCGGATTGCCCGCGAAAAATCACAGGGAATCAACCAATATGTCACAGAAACGCTGGACCGTCTTGCAGGAACTCTCAATGTTGAGTTCATCACCGATTCAAGATATCATAAATAATTTTACCGTTTTGGCGGAAATACAGCCCCAACCCCTGCACCGTGCAGAGGACAGGGCTGTATTTTTTATCTCTTTTCCTCTCCGGGGCTTTTCATCCGCTTCTTCGCAGGGAAACGGCAGCGCCGCGCCTTCGAATTGTCACCGCTCCTATTTCCTTCCATCCTTACCAGCAACCTGCACTATCTTTTTCGGCGCCGGATAGGATATAATCACAACGTAATGCAACGATGGATTTTCGGCCAGAAACATTGAACGAAAAAGGAGAGATTAAAAATGCGCAAGCAAACAAAATTTATGGCTGTATTATCCGCTGCGGCAATCATGACTGCGGCTGCACCAATGATGACAAACTATTCAGGAATCTACACTTCTTACGCAGCATCCAAGGGGTGGGTGGAAGAAGACGGCAGCTGGTACTTCTATGATGAAGACGGCTACAAAGAAACAAACACCTGGAAGAAAAAAGACAGTGAATGGTTTTACCTGGATGAAAACGGCGATCTTGCCGTAAGTCAGAGAATCGATGAGTATTACGTGAATTCCACAGGCCGCATGGTAAAAAACCAGTGGGTATCCGTGGACAATGACGAAGAATACGACAGCCCTGATTCTCCGGGCGGCGCTAACTGGAATTACTTTGGCAAGGACGGCAAAATCGTTACTTCCAAATGGATGACAATAGGCGGAAAAACCTACTACTTCGACGAAGACGGCCAGATGCTGACAGGACTCGTTGAAATCGACGGATTTACCTACTATCTTGGAAACGAAAGCGACGGAGCCAGAAAAACAGGCTGGGTACTTTTAGAAGAAATGACAAACGATACGGACGATGAGGGCATCTGGTGCTATTTTGACGAAAACGGAAAAATGATTATGGATCAGATGGATCGTAAAATAAACGGCAATTACTATACATTTATCGATGGCAAAATGCAGACAGGCTGGGTTAATGTAGCCGAGGCAGGATTCATCTCTTCTGCGGCTGCTGCCACCGAAAGCGAGGCGGATTCCTCCCTTTCCTTAAAAGACTTCCGCTACTATGATGAAGAGAATGACGGAAAAAGAGCATCCGGCTGGTTCACAATTGAAGGGGCTCCGGGAATCAATGAGAGCGATAACGAATTTACCTTCTACTTTAAAAACGGAGAAGCGTTCCACGCAGAAAAGAATCTGGAACTCTTCACCATCAATTCTAACAAATACTGTTTTAACAACAAGGGCGAGATGCAGACAGGTATTCAGGTTCTGACTGATGATGCCGGCAAAGAAGCAACTTATTACTTCAATGAGAACGGCATTATGCAGACAGGAAAACAGACTATTTATGATGAGGATCTTGAAGAAAACCAGACATGGTACTTCCATGCAAAGGGTTCTCTGAAAGGACAGGGATACCATGGGGAACGTGACAACCAGGTTTATTTAAACGGCCTGCTTCAGAAAGCTGACCCGGAACTCCGTTACGAGGCGGTTACCGTAGGCGAAAAACGTTACCTGATTAACACAAGCGGCAACATCCAGAAAGCATCCTCCACCTCCACATCCTCTGCAAAACCGGAGTTAGGAAAAGGTTTTAAAGACATTAAAGATACAAATGATACTGTCTGGACAGTTGACAGTTCAGGAATCATCCAGTAATATATTAATATCATCCGTTCATAAATACCGTAGGCCGTCTTGACGGAACCGCGGTATTTTTTCTTGTCAAATTTAACTTTGTACTATTGATGGCATTTCCAGGTTCTTTTTCAGTTTTGTGGATCATATAATAAAGTGAACAAATTCGGTGAATTGTTCATTATGTTTTTTTAAAAGTACATTTTAAGCTGTAACATTTGTCTTTTTTATACGTTTTCTATAGTAAGTATGGTATTTTATGACCAAATGTTGTAATGTAGATATGGAGTGGATATTACCGTATTTATATCGGGTTACAAACTATCACAGATGACGGGAGATAAAATTATGCGTGAATTGACTGTTTACTATTGTTCCAAATGCGGCCGTTATGGCTTCTATCAGGTTTCGAAGAATGCCATTTGCCCCGTCAGACCGTCCGAAAACACGTTTTTTATTTTATTTTATTAGATTTTTATGTTTTACATTGAAAAGGGTCCTGGTCCTTTCCTATCATTTTTAATAAAACACCTTCGTTTTATGTCATGGCTTCCATTAATCTGGCAAATCCCAACAGATTCTTTGCTCTCTCCAGGTTATATCCCAGACACATGAGCGCAGTTTCACCGGCTACCTTCTGCTTCCCTCGGAGCAGATAGTAGCCTGCGTCCATCCATCTCTTTATCGTTCCAAATGGATGCTCTGACAGATTTTTTCGCTGGCTCATTTTTTTCCTGTCCGGACGAAATGTTATCCTCACCACTTTTTTAAGCTCATAATGGCCGGTTTTTACCTGCTTCTCTTTCTCCGCATCCTTCCCATCTGATTTCAGCCAATCCTGACAGGGCTTTTCACGTGTATCTTTGCTAAAATCGATTTCTTTCCCCTCGTTTTTCCCTTTATAACACCCGTTCCGTTTCTTACAGTGCTTACAGGCACTCTTGTTTGCATACCGGATGGTCCCGTTTCTCTTGACACATTTCTGCCTCAGGATTTCTCCCGCCGGACAGTATACAAGATTTCTCTTCCGGTCTCTCACAAAATAGCCTTCCTGTGCATGCTTTTTCATTTCTTCCCCGTTGTCATAGAGGGCGCCGGCTGGTTCAATGCCCGCTTCTTTTACAAACACCTTTTTTTCTACTATGGCTGCCTTTTCTATGATTCCTTCGTATTCTTTCGGGATGTTCCCTGACCGCAGGCTTCTCTTTATCCCTTCCGCTCCGGCCTCCGTATCCGGCTCTTCCCCGGCCTCTTCATACCGGATCTCCAGCTCATAGGTATCCTGACCGGACGGAAGGATTACATTTGGTATAATCCCTTTTTCCAGGCAGTCCGCCATATCGTTTACTTCATGGTATCCTTTATCTGCCACTGCCTCCACGACGGCTCCGGCTGCCGCTTCTTTTATTGCGCATACCGTTGCTCCAAGCAGTCCATGGTCTGTGATCTGATTGGTTACAATATAATCTTCGATTAAATGTGTTTCGGAATCGACCGCGGTCTGGACATTGTAAGCTACCTGAAAACCGTTTTTACTTTTCATAAGCCTTGCATCCGGATCGGTCAGAGAGAGCTGGGATAAGCCGTTTTCTTCCATATAAGCACGGTACCGCTGGTAATATTCCAGGCGGTTGTGAGCCTCCTTCAGTCTTTTCTCCAGTTCCTCCCGGGTCAGTTGGCCCGACGGCTCTTCCTGGTCTTCTTTTTCATCCAGTTCGGCAAGCTGGCGCAGATATTCATCCGTGTGCTGGTTCAACCAGCGAATCCGGTCATCCAACTTATTGGCGGTAAAGTTATTATCCTTGGAATTCACTGCCTGAAATTTACTTCCATCCACGGACACAAATCCCTTTTCCAGAAATTTTGAAATCCGCCTGTTAAACTCATGAAATATTTTTTTCATGCAGTCGATGTTTTCTTTACGGAAATCGGAAATGGTTCTGAAATCCGGCTCCAATCCCTCCATCAGCCATTTCACCTCTACATTAAGCCTGCATGCCTCGGCCAGGTTCCGGGAGGATCGGATTTTCTTCCGGCTCCCATAAAGATACAGCTTTATCATGCATCGCCAGGGATAGGACGGCCTCCCCTCAATAGCGGCTTTTCTTTTTGCAATTCCTATTTTTTGGGGTTCCAGCCCTTCAACAAAAGCATCAATCACTCTTGCGATACTCTCAGGTGCTACAAAAGAATCCAGCGAACACATCATCAACTGCTCCCGATCTACCGTACGAATATAAGGCATTTGATCACCATCCTATATATTTTTATACGTATTATACTATGAACAGAGCGGAAAGTCTTTATAAATGCATGCTTTATACAATTATCAATAGGTTGAATTTTTCGAAGCGGATGCTGCGCAGCCAGCTTCAAATGCGTCTAATCACTCCTGGTTTTCAGACAGTCTCCCGTATGTAAGACACCTATGACTGTCTTTCCTATGTCCTACCAGAACTTTATGGATATGGATTATAATATGCGCGACCAGCTCATTTCTGATCAGATAGCAGGCAACGTAACCCCACAGACTTCGGTTGTACAGCGGCTTACCGAACAGAGCAAAACATCCAACAGCCGCTCTGCCATAGCAAAGCTGAAGGCCAGGAACGAAGAACTGGAATATGAAAACCTGGACCTTCACCAGAAGAATGCAGAACTTGAGAAAACAATTGATTGGATGCATGATATGATTTGGGATTTAACACGCAAGCTCCACGGGAATGCCAATGAATAACATTCGTGCATTTGCTTCAGGATTTTAATCACCTAATAGAGTACATATAAACAGAATTAAGTCGGTTCAAAAACAGGGCAGGAATCATTATCTCTTAACTGATAATATGATTACCTGCCCTGTTTTTTATCTGCTTTTCTCATTTACGATGTAACGGCTAACAAGAAGATTCATACTTTCTTTCAACTGAACCACCGTATTGAACAAGGTATCGACTTCTTCTTTCAGTTCGAAATTCTCCTTCTCCAGTAAAGCAATCCGCTTAGCCTCCTCCATAACCCTCTTCCTCCTTCATGCTATGTAAATCAACACTTATATTTATAATATAAATCTGTTGAAAAATAAAGGCCTTATCCACCGCAAATTTCGACAATACAACACAATAATATTGTATATTTTCACATTATCAGCACCGGACTATACTGCAGTGTCATTCACTATAAAACAATACAGCCGATTACTTTTTTGCCGAGACTCCTGACAAGATCCAGCTCCTGCTCGATTCCGCCAAACAGGGAACCGCCCCGCTGTTCCACAAGAATGACCGCATCACAAGCTGCAGCTTTCTTAATAGCCGAAGCATCTTTTCCAAGATTTCCGCCTACCGAAAGCGCTGCGGCGCCCAGCATAGAGGCGAGTCCGGCGCGTACCTGCTCCAGCTTTTCAGTCTCCACCGTTCCGACGAGGATTACATCCGCTGCCCTATCCTGCTCCATATAGTTCAGGGCATTTGCAGCCACCACTTCGAATGTTCTGCTGTCTTCCATCTCTCTGCCTGATACGCCTTCCATCTTATCCAGCCATTTGTCAACAAAGCCGAAGGCACGTTTCTTATCGTTCCGGCGGAAAACACCAAGAACCATAATGCCGTATCTGCGTTTCAGTTCTTTCTCATTCACAAGCTTATCACTCATAAGGAATGCAACACAGAGGAAGAATACAGCTATAAACGCGCCAAGAACACCGCCAAGGACTGCGTACTTGACTGCACTCTTTAAAACGCTTCCCTTACTCAAAAGATTGTTCTTCGGCTCCGCCAGCTCGGACAATTCCTTCGTTTTTTGCTTCAGGCTGATATCCAGCTGATCCATATTGGCGGAAAACTCTGTCTGTGTTTTATCAAGCTCTAAATCAACGGTGACAAACTGTGACTCGTCCACCAGGTTATACTCATGCTCCCCTATCGCTTCCGTAATACTGTCTTTGGAGGATGCTATGCTGTCCTTAATATACCCCATTACATCGCTGGCCGTCTTTCTCGTGTCACCGATTACCGTAATATCAAGCATATTATTATCATAATCAGGCACGATCTTCACCAGCTCTTTCAGATAGCGGATTCCTATCTTATTATTCATCTTGCCCAGTACGTAATTGTACATCTCTCCGTTCTGTGCAATAGACATATAAGCCTTCAGAATGCTGGTAGCCGTATTCGGGTTCTGATACATCATCCCCGGCATAATAGCATAATCTGTCGATATGTAAAAAGTGGCCGTCTCCACATATTCGTCATATGGATTGATATTCATAAGAATCGAATGATCTTTATATTCCTGCTGGCTTTCAATATTCTGCTGCAGGTTTTCAATCTCTTTTTCCAGGCGCCCCTTCGTAGAGTTATACTGATCCAGGTTCATCACATAGGTATCCTGGTTCTTCTTAACGTACTCCTCATCTCCCAGCTGTCTGATTCCCTTTACTGTCTTTAATGCACCCAGTAAAACGGCGAATACAACGGCAATTACTATAATCGGACGCCATTTGCGCAAAACGGCAAACATCAAATCTTTCAAATCAATTTCCTGTTCATAATTATTGTTCGGTTCCATCGGACAAAACTCCTCCTATTGTACATGCTTTATTTATCTTAGCATAAACGGTTGAAATGCGCAATTGGGATTGGCTGTAAAAAACTTTAAGATTTCCTTATGCCTTAGATTCCCCGCTGTAAAAATCAAACGGCAGTCATCTGATCCATGTATACTTTCTTCTGGCTCATATTGCTGTGAACGTAGATATCCATTGTGATTTTGACGGAAGAATGGCCCAGTATCTCAGAAAGTGACTTGCTGTCAAAACCGTTTTCTATCCACTGTGAGGCGAAGGAATGGCGCAGGGCATGTATATTTACGTCCGGCAGCCTGAGCTTCCTTAAAAGGTTCTTAAAGCGCCTCTGGACGCCTCTGGGCTCCATACAGCCGGTCCTGCCGGTCAGAAGGTAACAGCCTGCTTCCCGTTTCTTTTCCTTCAGCCGCGGAATCATAAAATCGGGAAGAGGAATTTCCCTCTGGGATGTTCCGGTTTTAGGTGAGCCTATATATAGAACGGTTTTGGCTGCCGTGTTCTTTTGATCCGTATTCCGGATACGTGAAACGGTGCGCCTGATATGCAGGACTCCCTCCTCCAGGTCCACGTCTTCCCATTTCACGCCGCACAGTTCTCCCACTCTGATTCCAGTGCTGAGCGACAAAAGCAGCCCCAGTTCAAAATTTGTTCTGCATCCGGCCAGCCAGCTAAGCAGCTTTCTTCTGTTGTCCTGGCTCAAAAGCTTCATTTCATATCCTCTGTCCTTGGGAAGAAAGAAATCCAGAGGTTCTGCCGGACAGATTCCTCTTCTTTCCCCCGCGCGTATGATACTCTTTAAAAGAAAAAGTATCAGGCGCATTGTGTTAGCCGACAGGCCCCTGCTTTGACGGTCCAGAATAAATTCGCTTAGAATCTCGTTATTCATTTCCTCCATCTCCACAGTTCCGATAGACGGTCTGATGTGTTTCTGGATGATCGTTGCATAACAGGCAAACGTACTTGGTTTGACCTGATACCTCATGGAGAGCTTCCACGCTTCGCACAGGTGTGAGATAGTGTGATTTCCTGGTGGGTCGATGTGTTTCATTTCCTCTTGTGTCATAATCCTCTTCTCCTTTGCAAGTTCTTATCCATTTACGGATACGACTATCATAGCAAAGGCTTGCTCTAAGTACAAAAATAAGGAGCCATGACCGGCTCCTTATTCTGAACTCTGAAATTTATAATACGCTGACGCCAACGCAGCAGACGGCGAAACAGGCAGTGCCGATACTATGGTTTCCGGCCGGATGGAGTACTAGCCTTCCTTCCGGATATACGTAGGTACAATCTTCTGCACTGCTGCTTTGATATCTATTTCATCGCCGTTGGCTTCTTCATAAAGCTCATCCAGCTGTTTCTTAAACAGTTCTTCATCAAAGTCAATCGGCCTTCCTATATGAATCTGTTTATTAGGCGTATCGAGAAGGCCTTCCTCGTCCATCAGAAGCTCCTCATAGAGCTTCTCCCCAGGCCTCAGGCCTGTAAACTCAATCATGATATCTTCATTTGGTACATAACCGGACAAACGTATCAGGTTTTTGGCCAAATCCAGTATTTTGACAGGTTCTCCCATATCCAGGACAAATATTTCCCCGCCCTTTGCATAGGAGCCAACCTGGAGCACCAGAGACACAGCCTCCGGAATCGTCATAAAGTAACGGATTATATCCGGGTGTGTAACCGTTACAGGCCCGCCTTCCGCTATCTGTTTTTTAAACAGGGGAATTACGGAGCCGTTGCTTCCCAGAACATTGCCAAACCTGACTGCGACAAAATCTGTTTTTGACTCCTTATTAAGCATCTGTATGACCATCTCACACATACGCTTGGACGCTCCCATAATATTGGTCGGATTCACCGCCTTATCGGTGGAAATCAGCACAAAACGCTCCACACCGTATCTGCTGGCTGCTTTCGCTGTCTTATATGTACCAAATACATTATTCTTTACGGCCTCGTTCGGGCTGTCCTCCATCAGCGGGACATGCTTGTGAGCCGCCGCATGATAGACAATCTGCGGCCTGTATTGCTCAAAAATACTGTTCATTCTGTGCGTATTGCGGACCGAACCGATCAGTACCACTAAATCCAGCTCCGGATAAGTCCTTCTCAGCTCCTGCTGGATATCATATGCATTATTCTCGTATATGTCTACAATAATAAGCTGTTTTGGGTTATGGCTCGCAATCTGGCGGCAAAGCTCGCTTCCGATGGAACCGCCTCCGCCTGTGACGAGAATCACCTTGTTGCTGACATATCCCATTATCTCGTCCAGATTGACGCGAATCGGGTCACGGCCCAGAAGATCCTCTATCTGCACTTCCCGAAGCTTTGACACACTGACGTCACCGTTGAGGAGCTGGAAAATTCCCGGAAGAATTTTCAACTGGCAATTTGTTTCACGGCAGATTTCCAGAATCTTTTTGATTTCCTTTGCCGGAGCGGACGGTGCCGCCACATATATTTTATCAACCTTGTACTTTTCAACTAGCTGCGGAATATCATATCTGTTTCCCGCAATCGGAACTCCGTTGAGAAATTTGCCAATCTTATTCTTATCGTCATCCACAAAGCAGGCGACTCTTCCATGGGCAAACTGGCTGGTCTCTATCTCCTTCAGGATAATCGCTCCGGAAGTTCCGGCCCCCACGATCAGAATCCTGCTTTCGCTCACCTCGCCGTACCGCTTAAACAGGGAGCGGTAAATACGGTAGGACAGCCTTACAAGCCCCTCACAGCCTGTCAGTATAATAAAACTGATGGCAAAATAACTTCTGGGTACATTAAGCTGGAGCATTGTCATGCCCGCTATCTGGCAGAGGCTTGTCAACACACAGGCGAACACAATGTGGCACGCTTCCCTGACTCCGGCTACGCTCCACATCGAGGAATACATGCGGAATACATAGAAAATCACAAGCGTAATAAGCGTATACGGTATCGCATATTTGACCGCCGCCATTCTGTAATTTTCCGGTATGGACTGAAGCCGCATATCAAATCGCATCCACAGTCCCATGAAACTGCTGAACTGGATTACGCATATGTCGACCAGAAGCAGAACCACCATTCTGAATTTTTTATCTCGAGGCATCATCTTTTCAAACATTTTATCATTCCTGCAACTTTTCTAATTATTCTTGTTCTCTTTTGGATATCGAATTTTAAAGCGTTTCCGGCTGAAGCTTTTCCGGCACATCTCTGCACATCGCCAGGCCGACTGCTAAAAGCGCCCACATAACCGGTGTTGCTATCGGCAGGTTGATATTGACAAACGCCTGCGCTCCATAGCATACCGTTGCGCCAAGCGGAGCCAGGATCCATGGCTGCTTCTTCACAAACCTCATCATTCTTGCACAGCTTGATATGAGGAAGAGAATATATGCAATCGTAGCAAACGGTCCCATTGTCACAAGATACTGGAAGTATTCATTATGTGCGCTTTCAAAGAACACACCATAGATATCCAGTGACTCCTGACGGAACGGCCAGGTAAGAATGCCAAAGGTATCGGGGCCAAATCCAAATAATTTATGAATCAGCGGCAATCTCATATAAGACTCCCATCCAATCCGCCAGCAATAACCGCGGTTGGTACCCCAGCTGTCATTAAATATCAAATATTGGGATACGGACGAATACTTTTCAGGATTAGGGCCGAAATTGGCATCATACAGCACTGCAATTACAGCCGCAGCACCGGCTGCAATCAGGCAAAGCCAGCTGATGCGGAGCCATTTCCCTATTTTATCTTCTTTTCCCTTCATCATAACACGGTCGCCTATATATAATACAGCAACCAGCAACCATAATGCAATAACAATAACTTCCAGATATTTATGTTCCGCCAGCATATTAAAGATGCCGCTGAGTCCGATTACCTTCTCGGCCATCTTCTTATTGATCTCATCAATCACCTTGATTACCGACATAAACGATGCTATCACTACCGCATAACGTATCACCCCTTTTCTCGTTGCAAAAAGTACAAGGGGGAATAATGCAAATAATGCTCCCAATGCGAGATAGGCATTATCACTCTGTCCCGTGATAATAGCGAAAAAACTGATCAGCAATACAAGGTAATACCAAATATTCCGGAGCACATTCTTCTCCGTGACAAAGAAGCCGCATGAAACTCCCATTACCAGAGCCACGTAAGCCGTATAAGTATTAATATTGCCAAGTGTGGATGTAAATGAATCTAACTGCGTGGACTTGACTCCTTCTTTCCAGCTAAGGACATCCATCCTGAAATAGTCGGTGATACCGAACAGGCACGCGAGGACTCCTGCCAGAAGAAAAAGATCCAAATGCCATTTTTTGATTTTCCCAAACTTGCCAATCATAAAGACGCTTAACGCATACAGGCAGATAAGAAACAGGCCGCTGAAACGCCCTTCATTTCCCCAAAATGATTCAAATTTGTAATCCGACAGTATTGTCGAAAGCGACGCCAAAATGATAAACAGGATTAGGAATTTATAAGCTGCCGGCTGCTTTTTAAGATTCTCCGGCCGGAAATGGCTGAAAAACCGCTTGGTATTGACTCCTTCATACTCCATCCTGTCCACAAACAGAAATACAATGGCAACAATCAGGCAGATTACCGCCATCACAACAACTGATATCCAGTAAAATTTGTATTTCGCCTTTAAAATGTCGAAATAATAATTATGATAATACAGCGGAAATACAGCTAAAACAACAAATGTAAATACCGCCATAATTCCTGCATAAACACTACCGGCCACCTCCGCCAGCGCATTCGGGTCCTTCTTCGGTGCAGCTTTCGCCATGTGTCAAATCTCCTTATATCTTCATAGAAGCCCATATCTACAGGCTTTTTACAGTATAGCATCTGTTGATGGGTAAATCAACCTTCAGGAACTTATTCGGCCTGATTCAAGGTTTAATTTTTTATTAAGGCTGCTTTGTTTTTCTTCATAAAATAATAAACGCCCCGGGCAAAATTCAGTAAATTTTGCCGGAAAAAGACAGATTCCGGCAAGTTACTATTCACAGCCCCGCTGAAAAATACAGTTCTGAGAACAGTAACACGCTTCGCGAAATAGCGGCTGTGTATAGTAACTCCAGAAACATCCGGTGTCAGGGATCTGTCTATTCAATAAACAATAGTAACAGTTCATGCTGTCTGAACTGCTACAAACAATATATTAATGGCTATGATTTTTATTATCTGCATGTTCATCTAAAAATGACTGCATTTCAGCGATTTCTTCATTCTGAGTCTCAACAATGTTTTTTGCAAGTTCAATAACCTCTTCATTATTGGTATACTTTAAAATTGACTCCGCCATGTCTACTGCCATCTGATGATGCACCATCATTCCTTCCGCAAATGCCGTATCCACGTCACTCGTAACCATATTATGTGACATGTCATGGTCTTTCATCATAGAATGATATTCTTTTAAATATGACTGCTCGTCCTCATAATCCAGCTCTTTATCAGTTTCGATGGCTTTTGCCATTTCCTTCATTTCTTCTATTTCCACTTCCTGTGTTTTAATTATTTCTTCTGCCATCTCTTTAAATGCAGGATCCTTTTTTTCTTTTGCATATTTTAAATAGCTTTTAGACATTTCAACAGCCGATTCATGATGAGGAATCATACCGTACAGAAAATCAAGAGTAGCGTTTCCTGTGTCCTGTACTTTGTCCATCTCTTCCTGCATTTTATTCATAATATCGTTTTGCTCTGTAACATAGTTATCGGCTGTATCTTTTTTACTGCATGCGGTGAATGCAATGGCGGAAATGATGACTGCAGATAAAAGTAATATACGTTTTTTCATGGGTGCCTCCAATATCGTTATTTTTTTCGTAACAGTTCAGCCATGATGTATTCCGCGAGGTATTTTCGGCGTTTTTTCGTTTCTGTGATCATTTACTGCAGTTTGGCCGAAAGTTGAACTGTAACTATTTTTCCTATTATGATTCCCATTTTTTCCTGAATTATGTCATTGGAGCTTTGTAATTTCCGGCCCATTTACTCTTCACCATAATTTTCCTTATCCGAAGTATAATGACCTCGTAATGCAATTAGGAATTTCGAAAAATATTTCAAAAAGAAAAAAAGGAGAGTGCATTAATTATGAGAAAGCAGACTAAATTAGTTGCAGTTTTATCTGCAGCAGCTTTACTCGCTATGGGTGCTTCCATGACATCTTTCGCCGCTGGTTGGGAAAAAGATGATTCTGGTATCTGGCACTATTATGACAGCGATGATGAGATGGTAACCGATGAGTGGAAAAAGGATGGTGCTTACTGGTTCTATCTTGACGAAGACGGCGAAATGCTGACAGACAGCTGGGTTGATGATGAATATTACGTAGACGGTGACGGACGTATGCTCGTAAATTCCTGGATTAAGACTCTGGCTGATGATGAGGAAGATGATCCGGATGACGGTGGTGAGCATTGGTATTACTTCGGAAACAAAGGTAAGAAAGTTACTGATGATTCCAAGAAGATCAATGGAAAGACATACTACTTCAACGAAGACGGTGAGATGTTAACAGGCTGGCACCAGGATGGCGATGACGCTTTCTATTTAGGTGGTGAAGACGAAGGCTGGAGAGCTGAGAGCCAGTGGTTATGGCTTGAGAAATCCGGACTCGACGAAGATGACTTAGATGATGATGATAACCTGGAAGTTGTTCTCGGCTGTACAGAAGATGACGACTGCGATGACGAAGGTTGGTATTACTTCCAGTCTTCCGGTAAAGTTTATACCGGCGCAAACAAGAAAAAGATTAATGGAAGATACTATATGTTCAACAATCATGGCCAGATGCTGTATGAGTGGATTAACGGTACGGCAAAGACTGTAAGCTCAAATGCGCAGCTTGATGGTGTGGCAAGTGCTGGTTCCGCAAGCGTTGAGGATATGAGATACTACAACGCTGTTGAAGAAGGCTGGAGAGCAGACGGCTGGTATGAAATGGATGGTTCTGAAGACGTAGGTACAGATGGTGATACAGACTGGTACTACGTAGATGACGGTGAAATCAAATACGCTGATGGCGGTTATAAAGACGAAGCCACTTACGATGAAGATGGTAAGATGGTTTACGTTCAGAGAATCAAAATCAATGGAAAATATTTTGCATTCAATGAAAAAGGCCAGATGCAGGATGGTTTACAGTATATCAACGCTGACAGCGGCTTCTACTACTTCGACGAGAATGGCTACCAGAAGACAGGCCGTGTAACAAGTGTAGAGTGTGATGATGATGATTACACCTTCTACTTCAACACTAAGAACGGTAAGAATGGTCAGGGCTACAAGGGACTGAAAGATGACTATCTGTACTTTAACGGTAAGAGACTGGATGCTGATGATGATTACAGACTCTATTACTATGATGGAGACATCTATCTGGTAAATAAAAAGGGTAAAGTTCAGAAATCTTCCAAGAAGTATGACCTTGAAAACAAGGGAATTGCTGAGGATGATGTCGAAGTAACAATTAGTGGCAAGAAAGTTACCAAGATTAAAGGTTCCAATTTTGAGTATACTGATGATGAATTAGTTGCTGAAATGATTAACGAAATCAACGGTAATTATGAAAATGTTACTGACGATATGATCTTATCAGTACCGTTTATCCAGCTTTACGATGATGACCTTTACACTTATACCGAAATCAAGGAAAATTCAACCCCAACAGAAGGTTGGTTAGGACTTAACAACCCAAATAAATAAATTTTATAACAATTCAAAATTCTATGATTAAAAATGGGCGGTGGAAAATCCACCGTCCATTTTAAATAAATTATTCAGCTGTTAATTCACCTAAAAAGTCACCATCTGCAGCAGCTCTGGTTAATGGTTTTTCAGTCCAATCACCATCATACAGTGCAATATGCGGCCATTCATATACAAACAGAGTACCATCGTTGAATGCTGGTTTCGTCAGTTCTTTATCTGTATAAAGTCCTTCAACCGTATCACCGTTACCGAATTTTACGTAAAGATCATCGCCATTTTCTTCGATATCATATTTCTTGGAAGAGGATTTCTGACTCTTACCAGATGCATTGCAAGATAGTATCTGAATGATACTGTATATTAGGAAACGAATCAATTCTAAAATCACGTTTATATTAATTGCTTTTTATATAGTTTCAATCATATCGCGAAATGAAATTAGAAAAATATGTCTGGACTGTGCTGCTTTCGCAATACAATCCTGTGTAAATGAATCTTTAGCAAAAATGTAATACCATTTCTTTTCCATATAGAACAGGGAGCCTTGTGCTAATAAATCATTCAACACATCACACCCAACCGGGGCGTTCTGCCATTTACATTCACCCAGAAGAATATTATCATCATCAATTGCTGCAATATCTATTTCCTCCTGGCGTTTTTCGACAGGATTATTCCCCCACCAACGTCCGGATTTACTGTAAATAAACGGAGCTTCTGCTATAATTTGAGGCAGGTAAAGATACTGCCGACATATCTCTTCAAAGACCAGGCCCATATAATGATTCAACTGAGGTTTTACCTGTTTTTCATAGATGATACTTCCAATGCCTCGAACAATTCCGCTGATATTCGGACTCACAAAGCGATACCAAAAACGGAACATCTGATCCTCCAATAAATAAATTGTTTTCCGGCTGGATTCCTTTTCCGTAATGGGAACTTCCTTTCGGACGATTCCCAGTTCAATCAGCGCCTGTAAGAGGTTGCTTGCAGCGCCGGTTTCTATCCCAGCCTTTGTTGCAATTTCATTCATTTTACTGGCACCGCCGGCAATGGCACCTATGACAGAATTATATGTGGACGGATCACGGAGTTCCTGTTTTAAAAGGTTGGAAGGTTCCTCGTAGAGACGGCCGCTTTCTGTAAAAAAAAGCTCCACAATATTTTCGTCCAAAGTCAACTTGGATGAAATGCGGCTGATATACTCCGGTATACCTCCAGTAATTCCATATAGGATTGCCTGTTCTACCGATGAAAAGGAAGGACACATCGCCCTAGTCTCAAAAAAGGTGAAAGGATGGATTTTAAACTGAGCTGTTCTTCGTCCATAGAGAGGGCTCTGGTATCCTAAAACCTGATGTTCCATAAAACTCATAGAAGAACCGCAAAGAATTAGGAAGAGCTGGCTGTTTTGCCAGCTATGGTCTATATGTGCCTGCAAAAGGGACGAGATAGCCTTATAACTTGATGCAAGATATGGATATTCATCAATTACCAGTATAAGGCGTCTTTCCATGCAGATTCCGTCAATATACGTCAAAAGCTCATCATAGCTTGAGAATGATGGAGATGGGGCATTCGGATTGACGGTTTGGAAAACGGCTTTGGAAAATTGCTTTAGATTCTCCTGACCGGTTGCTTCAGATGCGACAAAAAATATAGTCTCTTTATCACGACAAAATTCATTAATCAGAGTTGTTTTCCCAACGCGCCTTCTTCCGTAAAAAACGGCCAGTTCAAATTGGGCGCTTGAGTACATACTCTCTAGCTTATTTAATTCACGCTGTCTTCCAACAAACATATAGTTCTCCTTTATCTATATCTAAATTACTAATTTATAATTTAGTAATTTTATCATAAGCTAATTCGTGATTTTTGTCAAGGGTTTAAATCTAAAACCAAATTCAACAGGAGTGTTTGCCTTTAAATAATTATTCATATAAATGTCTTATAAAATTTCTGTTTTCGATTACCTTTATTCAATAATTACATCTTTCCTTACTTTTCCTTATCCGAAGTATAATGACCTCGTAATGCAATTAGGAATTTCGAAAAATATTTCAAAAAGAAAAAAAGGAGAGTGCATTAATTATGAGAAAGCAGACTAAATTAGTTGCAGTTTTATCTGCAGCAGCTTTACTCGCTATGGGTGCTTCCATGACATCTTTCGCCGCTGGTTGGGAAAAAGATGATTCTGGTATCTGGCACTATTATGATAGTGATGACGAATTGGTAACAGGTGAGTGGAAGAAAGACGGCGGAAAGTGGTTCTACCTGGATGATGACGGCGAAATGCTGACAGACAGCTGGGTTGACGATGAGTACTATGTTGGCAATGACGGCGCTATGCTGGTTAATTCCTGGATTAAGACAACATCTGATGAAGATATTGATGATCCGGATGAGGATGGCGATCATTGGTATTACTTTGGAAGCAAAGGTAAGAAAACAACCGAATCCAAGAAAATCGCTGGTAAAACTTACTACTTTAACGAAGACGGCGAAATGCAGGACGGCTGGTATGAAGATGACGGAGACGTTTATTACTTAGGCGGAGAAGACGAAGGCTGGAGAAAAGAATCTGGCTGGTTATGGCTTGAAAAACCGGATGATGATGACGATATCACAGGATGTGATGATGAGTGCAGCATCTGCGACGAGGAAGGCTGGTACTACTTCGGAAGCAATGGTAAAATGTACAAAGATTATAAGAAGAAAAAAGTTAATGGTAAATACTACTACTTTAATGAACATGGCCAGATGTTATACGAGTGGATTAACGACGCTAAGGTTAAGGTTAAAGGTTCCCCATCTAATGCAGAAGCTGATGGTAATGTAGCCACACCTAATAAGGCCGAAATCGAAAATATGCTTTACATGAATCAGGTTGAAGAAGGTTGGAGAGCTGACGGCTGGTACGAAATAGATGGTGCTGAAGATGTTGGTACGGATAATGATACAGACTGGTACTACTTCGATGATGGTGAGGCAAAGAGAGCTGACTCCGATAAAGACTTTGCTCAAATTGAAGACAATGATGAGACTCCAATCTGGAGAGCAAAGATTAAAATCAAAGCAAGCAACAACAAGTATTTCTGTTTCGATGAAGTTGGTCGTATGCAGACCGGTTTACAGTATATTCCGGCAGCTAAAGGTTTCTACTACTTTGATGACAATGGCTATATGAAGACCGGTAAAGTTACCAATGTAGAGGATGATGATGATTCCTACACCTTCTATTTCAACACCAAGAACGGCAAAAACGGTGAAGGCGTAAACGGTGAAAAGGATAATTATCTGTATTTCAGCGGTAAGAGACTGGAAGCTGATGATGATTACAGATTGTACTTATCAGAGGGTAAAGTTTACCTTGTAAATAACAAAGGTAAGATCCAGAAATCTAAAACCAAGAAATATGATATTGAAAACTTTGATGAAGAAGTAACTGTAGCATTTGGAAATGGAGATTCTGTTAAGTCCCTGACTGTAGGTGACAAGACATACACACTTCCTGTTGTTATAGAAAATGTAAAAGATATTGCAACAATGGATTCCAAGGTTGCGAAAGCTATTACAGTTCCAGAGATCAAACTGTATGACAATACTTACAGCTATGGAGTTGTTACAAATGGCGATATCGTAAGAACATGGGTCGCTGAAGCAGATACCGATGCATTATCTCTTAATTAATTAAAAGGAACCTCCCCAGGTTGTAACTTGGGGAGGTTTTTCTGCAATATACTAGCGGGAACAAAATATTGACAAAAAGCTGCAATTAGAGACTTGATTTCCTTGTTAGCAAAAAGCGGTTCTGAGAAAATATCAGAACCGCTTTGAATAAATTAAAAGTATTAATTTAATTAAAGATTACTGCTGAACAATAGTTGCTCCTGTACCATCTACAGTAAATACATTATCATAAAGCTCAATCTTCGGAGTACTTGGATTTGATGTGTAATCATAATCACTTCCATCAGCTTCTTTAGCTCCAGTAATCTTATATCCGGTAAATGTAAATGTTACATCTTCCGTATTGTCATTTTCTACATCATATTTCTTACTTGTAGATTTCTGAAGTTTACCCTTGCTGTTTACAAGATAGTAATCGCTTCCGATTTCATAGATTCTGTAATCATCATCAGCTTCCAGTCTCTTTCCATTCCAGTACAGATATCCACTGTTTTCTCCGTTGATACCTTTACCATTACCACCATTCTTAGTCTGGAAGTAATATGTGAAGGAATCATTTTCTTCTTCTACACTTGACATTTTACCAGTCTTCATATAACCTTTATCATCGAAGTAATAGAATGCATTCTGGGCCGGAATAAACTGTAAGCCCGTCTGCATCTGGCCTTTTTCATTAAAGCAGAAATACTTTCCTTCCACTTTAATTCTAGCTCTGTAAACAGTATCTCCATCATCTGTTACCTCAGGACCAGTAAGTCCAGATTTATCGGAATAGGATGCCTTTTTAGCTTCACCATTCTTGAAATAATACCAATCTGTATCGTTGTTTGTTTCAAGGTCTTCAGAACCGTCGATTTCGTACCAGCCATCCGCTCTCCAACCTTCTTCTACTACGTTTGTATAGAGCATATCAGCCGGGGAAGCTGTTCCAATATTGTTACCGTCTAACTGAGCATTGGAACCTAAAGTAACTTTACCGCCATTGATCCACTCATACAGCATCTGGCCGTGCTCATTGAAGTAATAGTATTTTCCATTAATTTTCTTCTTAGCAGCATCTTTGTACATTTTTCCGTTAGAACCGAAGTAGTACCATCCTTCTTCGTCACAGATATCATTGTCATCAGCATGGCCATTGACATCTACATCCTCTTCTTCAGGAACTTCTAACCATAACCAACCAGAAGCTCTAGCTCCGTCATCTTCGTCGCCTAAATAATAAACATCGGTACCATCCTGATACCAACCATCTCTCATTTTGCCGTCATCGTCAAAGAAATAAGTTTTTCCATTGATTTTCTTTGAGTCAGATGTAGTCTTCTTACCCTTGCTTCCGAAGTAGTACCAAGCTTCTCCGTCATCTTCCGGATCATCCATGTCTTCGTCAGCCAGAGTTTTCTTCCATGTGTTGATCAGCATAGCGCCGTCTTCACCAACATAGTACTCATCGTCAACCCAAGAATCTGTCAGCATTTCGCCGTCATCATCCAGGTAGAACCACTTTCCACCGTCTTTCTTCCACTCACCGGTTACCATTTCGTCATCACTATCATAATAGTGCCAGATACCAGAATCATCTTTTTCCCAACCAGCGGCGAAAGATGTCATGGAAGCACCCATAGCGAGTAAAGCTGCTGCAGATAAAACTGCAACTAATTTAGTCTGCTTTCTCATAATTAATGCACTCTCCTTTTTTTCTTTTTGAAATATTTTTCGAAATTCCTAATTGCATTACGAGGTCATTATACTTCGGATAAGGAAAAGTAAGGAAAGATGTAATTATTGAATAAAGGTAATCGAAAACAGAAATTTTATAAGACATTTATATGAATAATTATTTAAAGGCAAACACTCCTGTTGAATTTGGTTTTAGATTTAAACCCTTGACAAAAATCACGAATTAGCTTATGATAAAATTACTAAATTATAAATTAGTAATTTAGATATAGATAAAGGAGAACTATATGTTTGTTGGAAGACAGCGTGAATTAAATAAGCTAGAGAGTATGTACTCAAGCGCCCAATTTGAACTGGCCGTTTTTTACGGAAGAAGGCGCGTTGGGAAAACAACTCTGATTAATGAATTTTGTCGTGATAAAGAGACTATATTTTTTGTCGCATCTGAAGCAACCGGTCAGGAGAATCTAAAGCAATTTTCCAAAGCCGTTTTCCAAACCGTCAATCCGAATGCCCCATCTCCATCATTCTCAAGCTATGATGAGCTTTTGACGTATATTGACGGAATCTGCATGGAAAGACGCCTTATACTGGTAATTGATGAATATCCATATCTTGCATCAAGTTATAAGGCTATCTCGTCCCTTTTGCAGGCACATATAGACCATAGCTGGCAAAACAGCCAGCTCTTCCTAATTCTTTGCGGTTCTTCTATGAGTTTTATGGAACATCAGGTTTTAGGATACCAGAGCCCTCTCTATGGACGAAGAACAGCTCAGTTTAAAATCCATCCTTTCACCTTTTTTGAGACTAGGGCGATGTGTCCTTCCTTTTCATCGGTAGAACAGGCAATCCTATATGGAATTACTGGAGGTATACCGGAGTATATCAGCCGCATTTCATCCAAGTTGACTTTGGACGAAAATATTGTGGAGCTTTTTTTTACAGAAAGCGGCCGTCTCTACGAGGAACCTTCCAACCTTTTAAAACAGGAACTCCGTGATCCGTCCACATATAATTCTGTCATAGGTGCCATTGCCGGCGGTGCCAGTAAAATGAATGAAATTGCAACAAAGGCTGGGATAGAAACCGGCGCTGCAAGCAACCTCTTACAGGCGCTGATTGAACTGGGAATCGTCCGAAAGGAAGTTCCCATTACGGAAAAGGAATCCAGCCGGAAAACAATTTATTTATTGGAGGATCAGATGTTCCGTTTTTGGTATCGCTTTGTGAGTCCGAATATCAGCGGAATTGTTCGAGGCATTGGAAGTATCATCTATGAAAAACAGGTAAAACCTCAGTTGAATCATTATATGGGCCTGGTCTTTGAAGAGATATGTCGGCAGTATCTTTACCTGCCTCAAATTATAGCAGAAGCTCCGTTTATTTACAGTAAATCCGGACGTTGGTGGGGGAATAATCCTGTCGAAAAACGCCAGGAGGAAATAGATATTGCAGCAATTGATGATGATAATATTCTTCTGGGTGAATGTAAATGGCAGAACGCCCCGGTTGGGTGTGATGTGTTGAATGATTTATTAGCACAAGGCTCCCTGTTCTATATGGAAAAGAAATGGTATTACATTTTTGCTAAAGATTCATTTACACAGGATTGTATTGCGAAAGCAGCACAGTCCAGACATATTTTTCTAATTTCATTTCGCGATATGATTGAAACTATATAAAAAGCAATTAATATAAACGTGATTTTAGAATTGATTCGTTTCCTAATATACAGTATCATTCAGATACTATCTTGCAATGCATCTGGTAAGAGTCAGAAATCCTCTTCCAAGAAATATGATATCGAAGAAAATGGCGATGATCTTTACGTAAAATTCGGTAACGGTGATACGGTTGAAGGACTTTATACAGATAAAGAACTGACGAAACCAGCATTCAACGATGGTACTCTGTTTGTATATGAATGGCCGCATATTGCACTGTATGATGGTGATTGGACTGAAAAACCATTAACCAGAGCTGCTGCAGATGGTGACTTTTTAGGTGAATTAACAGCTGAATAATTTATTTAAAATGGACGGTGGATTTTCCACCGCCCATTTTTAATCATAGAATTTTGAATTGTTATAAAATTTATTTATTTGGGTTGTTAAGTCCTAACCAACCTTCTGTTGGGGTTGAATTTTCCTTGATTTCGGTATAAGTGTAAAGGTCATCATCGTAAAGCTGGATAAACGGTACTGATAAGATCATATCGTCAGTAACATTTTCATAATTACCGTTGATTTCGTTAATCATTTCAGCAACTAATTCATCATCAGTATACTCAAAATTGGAACCTTTAATCTTGGTAACTTTCTTGCCACTAATTGTTACTTCGACATCATCCTCAGCAATTCCCTTGTTTTCAAGGTCATACTTCTTGGAAGATTTCTGAACTTTACCCTTTTTATTTACCAGATAGATGTCTCCATCATAGTAATAGAGTCTGTAATCATCATCAGCATCCAGTCTCTTACCGTTAAAGTACAGATAGTCATCTTTCAGTCCCTTGTAGCCCTGACCATTCTTACCGTTCTTAGTGTTGAAGTAGAAGGTGTAATCATCATCATCACACTCTACACTTGTTACACGGCCTGTCTTCTGGTAGCCATTCTCGTCGAAGTAGTAGAAGCCGCTGTCAGCGTTGATATACTGTAAACCATCCTGCATCTGGCCTTTTTCATTGAATGCAAAATATTTTCCATTGATTTTGATTCTCTGAACGTAAACCATCTTACCATCTTCATCGTAAGTGGCTTCGTCTTTATAACCGCCATCAGCGTATTTGATTTCACCGTCATCTACGTAGTACCAGTCTGTATCACCATCTGTACCTACGTCTTCAGAACCATCCATTTCATACCAGCCGTCTGCTCTCCAGCCTTCTTCAACAGCGTTGTAGTATCTCATATCCTCAACGCTTGCGGAACCAGCACTTGCCACACCATCAAGCTGCGCATTTGAGCTTACAGTCTTTGCCGTACCGTTAATCCACTCATACAGCATCTGGCCATGATTGTTGAACATATAGTATCTTCCATTAATCTTTTTCTTGTTTGCGCCGGTATAAACTTTACCGGAAGACTGGAAGTAATACCAACCTTCGTCATCGCAGTCGTCATCTTCTGTACAGCCGAGAACAACTTCCAGGTTATCATCATCATCTAAGTCATCTTCGTCGAGTCCGGATTTCTCAAGCCATAACCACTGGCTCTCAGCTCTCCAGCCTTCGTCTTCACCACCTAAATAGAAAGCGTCATCGCCATCCTGGTGCCAGCCTGTTAACATCTCACCGTCTTCGTTGAAGTAGTATGTCTTTCCATTGATCTTCTTGGAATCATCAGTAACTTTCTTACCTTTGTTTCCGAAGTAATACCAATGCTCACCACCGTCATCCGGATCATCTTCCTCATCATCAGCCAGAGTCTTAATCCAGGAATTTACGAGCATACGTCCGTCACCGTCTACGTAATATTCATCATCAACCCAGCTGTCTGTCAGCATTTCGCCGTCTTCGTCAAGATAGAACCAGTAAGCACCATCCTTTTTCCACTCATCGGTTACCATCTCATCATCGCTGTCATAATAGTGCCAGATACCAGAATCATCTTTTTCCCAACCAGCGGCGAAAGATGTCATGGAAGCACCCATAGCGAGTAAAGCTGCTGCAGATAAAACTGCAACTAATTTAGTCTGCTTTCTCATAATTAATGCACTCTCCTTTTTTTCTTTTTGAAATATTTTTCGAAATTCCTAATTGCATTACGAGGTCATTATACTTCGGATAAGGAAAATTATCAATAGTTTTTTTACAAATTTTCCAACTTTTTGTTACAAAGTGAAATTTTTGCACTTCATACTACTGCTTCATTTTCTGGGAAGTTGACCCTGTCTCCGATACATTCACATTATAATATAACTAATCCCAAATTACCATAACTTTTCTCTGTGCATTTCCTTACGGAATTGTTACAAAAAGTCGTTATTAACCAATTATTGTTTTTATATTAATACAATCCTAAGAATTGAGGTTTACAATTAAAAATTTCATGCTATAATGTTCATATCTCATGATTCAAGTCACTTTTTTGAACACTGCAAAAAAATGTCGAAATCATGAATATACACAATATCCTGTTTAATTTCAACAATTTAATATACTAATTATAAAAGTGGAGGTTTATGCATGGATCGATACGGATTAATATGCAGGAGTATTTATGAAGATTCAGATGTTACCCAAAGAGAGCTGTCTTCAATTCTTGGGATATCTCTTGGAAGTGTAAATAAGCTAGTAGGTGAATGCCTGAAAGACGGTTTGATTCAGAATCATTCTGAATATGGTAAATACAGTTTAACGGAAAAAGGAATGGAATATCTGGAGCAGTACCGTGTTGATGGCGCTGTTATTACGGCGGCCGGATTCGGTTCACGTTTTGTCCCGCTCTCCTTCGAGACACCCAAAGGACTTCTTGAAGTTTTTGGCGAAAGGATGATTGAGAGGCAAATCCGTCAGCTTCATGAGGCCGGTATTACCAACATCACGCTGATTGTGGGTTATTTGAAGGAAAAATTTGAATATCTCATCGATAAATATAATGTAAAGCTATTTTATAACCCGGAGTACACCTGTAAAAGCACGCTTGCTACCGTATATCAGGGCAGAGAGCTTTTTTACGGTAAAAATATGTATCTTCTGGTCTCAGACAACTGGATTCGCAACAATATGTTCCATACTTATGAATGCGGCTCCTGGTATTCTTCCGTTTATATGGAAGGCGATACATCCGAATGGTGTGTTACGGCCAACAAAAAAGGTAAAATTTCATCCATCACCATCGGCGGACATGATTCCTGGACATTATATGGCCCGGCTTTCCTGTCAAAGGATTTTACCGAAACCTTCTTTCCTTTACTGGAATCCGATTATCACCGTCCGGGAACGGAGCAATGCTATTGGGAACACGTTCTGCTGAATTATATAGACAAACTTGATTTTTATGTAAACTGCCAGCCCGAGCATCAGGTCTACGAGTTTGAAAATCTGGAAGAATTACGTCTGTTCGATCCAAAATACCGGAATCATTCAGACAACGAAGCGATGCGCCTGGTCTCACAGGTCTTCCACGTAAAGGAATCCGCAATCCGCAATATCCGCTGCCTCAAGGCCGGCATGACTAATAAATCCTTCCTGTTCGAGGTTAATAATGAACATTATATCTGCCGTATTCCCGGCCCCGGCACAGAGCTGCTTATAAACCGTAAGGAAGAAGAAGCCTCATACCACGCCGTCGAGCCTTTAGATATCACAGAGCATATCATTTACTTCGATGGTGATAACGGATATAAAATTGCCAAATATTATGAAGGTTCCAGAAATGCCGATGCAAAAAACTGGGATGACATCGCATCCTGCATGGCCCTTCTGCGCAAGCTGCATCAGTCGGAATTAACGGTGGAACATCATTTTAACCTGCGTGAACGGATCAATTTTTATGAAAAGCTCTGTCAGCATCATGAACTCCTTCTGTTTGAGGATTACACGGAAGTAAGGGGATGGATGAATCATCTGCTGGATCGGGTAGAACGTCTAAACAGGCCATGCTGCCTGTCACATATAGACTCCGTGGCGGATAACTTTCTCTTTCTTCCCGACGGAACCGTGCGGCTGATAGACTGGGAATATTCGGCTATGCATGATCCGCTGATTGATATTTCCATGTGCAGCATTTATTCATATTACGATGCAGAAGAGCTGGATCGGCTGCTGGAAGTCTATCTGGAACGAATTCCCACTCCTGAAGAAAGAATTGCAACTTATGCTTACGCGGCGCTGGGAGGGTTTTTGTGGTGTCTGTGGGCCGTATTCAAAAGTACGGAAGGAGAAGAATTCGGAGAATATACAATTATCATGTATCACTACGCAAAGCACTATTACAAGAGAATAGCCCGGCTTTTCCCGGATTAAGCCTCCCCGAATCAATTGTAATAAATTATTTATAACTTCACTGTATAAATATGGTATAATGACCGCATAGCGGGCATTATACCGCGCATAAACGGTTTCTGCGTTCACCGCAGAAATCCGGCGCTGTTTTCCGTCGGAGACTCCATGTTCCTCAGGGAACATGGTATAATGACCGCATAGCGGGCATTATACCGCGCAAGTTTTAGAAGTTTAAATAATCATATTAAGTATTTACTACGGATACAGTGAGCAAACACTGTATGTTTTACACAGGAGGAGGAGTATTATGATACACAAGAAACGTATCCAGGCTCTGGGGCTTGCCTGTCTGGTCGGCCTGATGAGCCTGGGCCCCGCCGCCGAGAGTCTGGCCGCCGTTTCCTGGACTAAAAATAACGGCGTCTATATAGGCAGCGACGGCACATCCATTGCCGGAGTTGTCGCCAGAGGTATCGACGTTTCACACTGGAAGCAGGCTATTGACTGGAAAGCCGTCGCAGGCGACGATATCCAGTTTGTTATGCTTGGAACCAGGTATAACAATGCCGTAGATCCTTATTTTAAGACAAATGCGGATGCAGCCGCTGCAGCCGGCCTTAAGGTGGGAGCTTATATATATTCTTATGCCACTACAACTGACATGGCGGTTCAGGAAGCAGATTTTATTCTTGATTTAATCAAAGATTATCCTATTTCATATCCGGTAGTATTTGATGTTGAAGCGTCCGTTATGAGCACTTTGACCCCTGCTCAGTTAAGTGACATTATTAATGCTTTCTGCAAAAAAATCAAAGAAGCAGGCTATTATCCGATGCTCTACGCCAATGATTACTGGCTGACAAATAAAATAGATATGAGCAAGGTTCCCTATGATGTATGGGTCGCACGATATGAAACTAAGCATACCTATAACAAAGCTTCCATGTGGCAGGCTACTAATCAGGGAACTGTAGCCGGGATTACCGGTAACGTAGACATCAATTTTGCCTATAAGGACTTCTCAGCCGTGATACCTGCAAAACAATGGAGGCAGATTAATAACAACTGGTATTACTATTCCGACTACAAAAAGCAAACAGGCTGGATTAACGACGGCAACGGCTGGTATTACATGAAGGATGACGGCACACAGCATAAAGGCTGGCTCCATATCGATGACAAATATTACTACCTGAACGACAATACCGGCAAGATGATCACCGGATGGCGCAAGGATCCTTCCACATCCAAATGGTATTATTTTAATTCAGAAGGCGTAATGGCTACCGGATGGATACAGGACAATAACAAATGGTACTATCTGAATAACGACGGAACGATGGTTACCGAATGGCTGAAAGTCGGGGACAGCACTTACTACTACCTAAAGAGCGACGGTTCCATGGCTACCGGATGGTATCAGATGGATAACAGCTGGTATTACTTCAATCCGACCGGTGAACTGATACGCGGCTGGACCGACATTGAAGGTTCCCGTTATCTTCTTGGAGATGATGGCAAGATGTATACCGGATGGCAGCAGATTGACGGAAACTGGTACTATTTCGGCAGCAACGGAAAAATGAGGACCGGTTGGCAGGAAATTGATAAAACCTGGTATTATCTGGATCAGAACGGAAGAATGCTGTCCGGATGGCAGCAGATTGACGGTGAATACTATTATCTTCACGACGGCAAGATGCTGACCGGATGGCTCAGTGACAGCAATGGCAGCAAGTATTACATGAGTACCAATTCCGGACGAATGACAAGAGGATGGAGAAAAATAGACGGCTCCTGGTTCTATTTTAACCAGAACGGACATATGCAGACAGGATGGCTGAACCTTTCCGGCAAGTTCTATTACCTCGATCCCGAAAGCGGGAAGATGACGGAAAATGTTTCCCGTGTCATTGATAATGTAAATTATACTTTTGACAATAATGGTGTCTGCCAGAATGAAACAAATAATATGAGCGGAATCGCCGACAGTTACTTTGATCCGAATTCTTTGAAGAATTCATCCTCCGGTTCCCAAAACGGCCAGACGAATAATACTTCCCAATCACCATCAGGCAACAGCAGCTCACCATCCGGCAACAACAGCTTCCCATCGGGCAACGGCAGTTCACCATCCGGCAACGGCAGCTCACCATCGGGTAACGGCAGCTCGCCATCGGGCAACAGCAGTTCGCCGTCCGGCAACAGCAGCTCTTCCGGCGGCCCTACAGGTGGCCATGTAACTAACGCCGGCACTTCAACCGGCGGTGGGAATGCCCCCGGAAGTTCGAATGGCAGCGTAACTGCTCCGGGAACTTCGGGCAATAATAATAGCAATAATAACAATCCGGGCGGTTCTTCTGCTCCGGGCAGCAATAACCATTCTTCAGGCAGCGGCAGTTCGTTTGCCCCAGGCAGTTCCTCCGGCTCCGGCAGCAGCAGCGGAGGATTACAGCCAGGCCTCACCACCGGTCCCGGACGGTAATCCACTGGTTCAATGATCTAAACCGCCCCCAATAAGTCAGGCTTAAAAATCCAACTTATTGGGGGCGGTTCATTTATAGTTACTTTTCACATCCTTGCCAAAAAACGGCTATGCTGTAAAAAATAACACGCGGGACATTACCGTGTGAAAAGTAACGATTTATATACTGTAAAACTAAGTATTAATCCTTACGCCTACACTTCAAAAATCAAATCTCCATAGCTTGGGAACGGCCAAAGCTCTTTGTCAACAATCATTTCCAGCTTATCAACCGGAATTCTAAGAGCCTTCATCGCAGTCGTCACATTCTCCAGACAGTAATACGCCCGCTCCTTGCTGTTTGAAATGCCGGCTGCAATCCCGGCTTTCTCTTCAAGAGCGGCAAGCGCTACTTTTACTTCTGACAGCAGATCCGAGGTTTCAAGAATCAGCTCTTTCTGTACGCTGACATCCGCCTCCGGACATGCATCTCTGACTGCGGAAAGCGATTTTGCCAGCTGCGTCGTGTACGCAACAACGGCCGGAACAATCTGTTTCCCTGCCATATCGATCATCGTCTTTGCCTCAATATTGATTGTCTTGGCATAAGATTCATATTCGATCTCAGCTCTGGACTCCAGCTCCGCCTTCGTATAAACACTGAATTTTTCAAAAAGATGCACCGCTTTTTCCGTAATCAGGGCAGAAACGGAATCAATGCCGGATTTCAGATTCGGCAGGCCTCTCCTCTCAGCTTCTTCCACCCATTCATCCGAATAGCCGTTTCCACTGAATATAATTCTTCTGTGCTTTGCGAAAAGCTCTTTAATCATATCATGGACGGCCATATCGAAATCTTCTGCTTTTTCAAGCTGATCCGCCGCCTGCTTGAACGCTTCGGCCACAATCGTATTCAGCACCACATTCGGTGAGGATACGGAATCCGAAGAGCCCACCATACGGAACTCAAACTTATTCCCTGTAAAAGCGAATGGTGAAGTTCTGTTCCGGTCTGTGGCGTCCTTTGCAAAATCGGGCAGTGTCGTCACGCCTGTTTTGAGAACTCCTCCCTGAATCGAATGGGCTGCGGAACCGGTGCTGCAAAGCTGGTCTATTACGTCTTCCAACTGCTCACCCAGGAAAATGGAAATGATAGCCGGCGGAGCTTCCGCTGCTCCCAGACGGTGATCATTGCCGGGAACCGCCGTTGATTCTCTCAGCAGATCGGCGTGAATATCCACCGCTTTCATAATGCAGGCCAGAACCAGAAGGAACTGAATATTCTCATGCGGTGTTTCCCCGGGATTCATCAGATTGATTCCATCATCCGTGGTCAGCGACCAGTTATTATGTTTACCGGAACCATTGATTCCCGCAAACGGTTTTTCATGAAGCAGGCAGGTCAGGCCATGATGTCCGGCAATCCGTTTCAGTGCCTCCATCACCATCTGGTTGTGGTCAACCGCCACATTGACCTGTGTATAGACAGGAGCCAGCTCATGCTGAGCCGGAGCCGCTTCATTGTGCTGCGTCTTGGCACAGACTCCCAGACGCCACATTTCTTCATTGACTTCTTTCATAAAAGCGCCGACACGGGGACGGATACTTCCGAAATAATGGTCGTCCATCTCCTGGCCTTTCGGAGGCATGGCGCCAAACAGAGTCCTGTTCGCGTAAATCAGATCTTTTCTCTGCAAATATTTTTCTTTATCAATCAGAAAATATTCCTGTTCCGGTCCCACATAGGGAATCACCCTCTTGGATGTGGTATTTCCAAATAGGCGGATAATTCTCAGAGACTGCTCATTAATTGCCTGCATTGAGCGCAAAAGAGGTGTTTTTTTGTCCAGAGCTTCGCCTCTGTAAGAACAAAAAGCGGTCGGTATGTAAAGCGTCACTCCCCAGGTATCTTCTCTCAGAAAAGCCGGTGAAGTACAGTCCCAGGTCGTATATCCCCTGGCCTCGAACGTGGATCTCAGGCCTCCGGACGGGAAAGAGGAAGCGTCGGGTTCGCCCTTAATCAATTCTTTTCCGGAAAACTCCATGATAACCCGGCCTGCCGCATCGGGTACGGAGATAAAGGCGTCGTGTTTCTCAGCGGTAACGCCGGTCAGCGGCTGAAACCAGTGGGAATAATGGGTAGCCCCTCTCTCAATTGCCCAGTCCTTCATTGCATGGGCCACTACGTCTGCAATGGACGGATCCAGTTCCGCTCCGTCCTCGATAGTTTGTTTTAGCTTCTTATAAACACTTTTCGGAAGGCGCTCTTTCATTGCCGTATCATTAAATACATTTTTTCCAAAAATTTCAGCCACGTTAATTGCGTCACTCATTCTATTCTCCCTTACCAGACGATAAAATTGATCTGTAAACTTTTCACTGCCATCAAAAACGATAACCTGCACGCTCCGCGCACAGGTCACCGCCTTCATTTATAATCCGGTTATTATTCCAATCAGGCTTTGCCAACGGAACCAAACAGCTCCATCTTTGTCTTGACTGTCTCCTTAATTGCTTCCGTACCCGGAGCCAGAAGTTTACGCGGGTCAAATCCCTTGCCTTCCAGATCCTTGCCTGCCTCAATATATTTACGTGTTGCTTCTGCAAAGGCAAGCTGGCACTCTGTGTTCACGTTAATCTTGGCAACGCCGAGAGAAATCGCTTTTTTAATCATATCCTCCGGAATTCCAGTACCGCCATGAAGAACTAACGGCATATCGCCGGTCTTCTCTTTAACGGCTGCCAGTGTCTCAAAGCTGAGGCCAGGCCAGTTTGCCGGATATTTGCCATGGATATTGCCGATACCGGCTGCAAGCATGTCTACGCCAAGGTCCGCAATTGCTTTGCACTCGTCGGGATCTGCACATTCCCCCATTCCGACAACACCGTCTTCTTCTCCGCCAATGGAGCCAACCTCTGCCTCCAGGGATAATCCCTTTTCAGCACAGACCTTTACCAGCTCTTTTGTCTTCTCCACGTTCTCTTCGATCGGATAGTGGGAACCGTCAAACATGATGGAAGAAAATCCGGCTTCAATACATTTATAGCATCCTTCGTAAGAGCCGTGGTCTAAATGGGTTGCTACCGGAACTGTAATTTTCAGTTCTTCAATCATTGCATTCACCATATCTGCAACAGTTTTAAATCCGGCCATATACTTGCCCGCACCCTCAGAAACACCGAGAATAACCGGTGAATTCAGTTCCTGAGCGGTCAGCAGAATAGCCTTTGTCCATTCCAGGTTGTTGATGTTAAACTGTCCAACTGCGTACTTGCCATCTCTTGCTTTCTGAAGCATGTCCTTTGCATTAACTAACATATTACGAACCTCCTTGTCGCTTTTCTCACTTACATTCTTTTATTATATACCATATTTTTCGATTTGGGAAGACTGTTAAAAAATTGGCATATTATTTTATCCCTTTTATTTCAGAATGTCAGCTACCGTACTCTCCATTGTATCCGGAGTGCACTGTATATTGTGGCGGATTTCAGCGTTCCTAATCTCCTCGATGGCAGCGGGCACGGCAACTCCGGAAGCTTTCTCCATCTCGTCAATCAGTTCGAATTCATCTTTTCCTTCTTCGCTTCCGTATATTGCTTCCATTACGCTTCTTGAAAATTTGTACGGGCTGGCTGTGGATGCAATCACCGTTTTCGCCGTATCATTTGTTTCTTTCACATATTTTCTATATACGCAGGATGCGACGCCGGTATGAGTGTCAATCATATAGCCGGTATCGTCAAAAAGGCGTTTGATTTCAGCGGCGTTCTCCTCCTGTGTTGCGTAACCGCCGGAAAAATCCGCCATTCTCTCCCTCATATCGTCGGTAACCGTATATTTCCCGTCCCTTGTCAGCTCTTCCATCAGTTCCCTGGTCTTTGCGGCATCGCAGCCGGTAGAAAGATAAATCAGCCTCTCAAGATTGCTGGAAATAAGAATATCCATGGACGGAGAGGAAGTCAGGATAAATTCTCTCTTTCTGTCATAGATACCGGTCTGGAAGAAATCATATAAAACTTTATTATCATTTGACGCACATATCAGCCTGCCAACCGGAAGTCCCATCTGCTTTGCAAAATAAGCGGCCAGAATATTACCGAAATTACCGGTCGGAACTGTAATATTGATTTTTTCGCCATCCTCAATTTCACCGTTTTCGAGAAGCTTCACATAGGCATAGACATAATACACAATCTGCGGAACAAGGCGTCCGATATTGATCGAATTGGCGGAAGAAAGCTGGTACCCCTTAGCCGCCAGTTCTTTTTCGAACTCTTTATCATTAAAAATCTTCTTTACACCGTTCTGGGCATCGTCAAAGTTTCCGTCAATTCCCACAACGCTTGTATTATCCCCCTTCTGTGTCAGCATCTGAAGTTCCTGTACGCGGCTGACTCCGTCCTTCGGGTAAAATACAATAATTTTTGTCCCTTCCACATCGGCAAAACCAGCCATAGCTGCTTTTCCCGTATCACCAGATGTGGCGGTAAGAATAACAATCGTGTTATCAATCTTATTTTTTCTGGCAGCCGCAGTCATGAACCTCGGGAGGATGGATAGCGCCATATCCTTAAACGCAATCGTATTGCCGTGAAACAGCTCCAGGTAATATGCTCCGTCTGCTTTTACGAGAGGTGCAATCTCCTCCGTGTCGAATTTACTGTCGTAAGCGCGTGCGATACAGTCCTTCAGCTCCTCTTCCGTAAAATCCGACAGGAATAATTTCATTACTTCATAAGCCACTTCCTGATAACTCATCTTTGCCAGCTCACTGAAAGAGCGGTCAAATACAGGAATTGTATCCGGCATGAAAAGGCCTCCATCTTCTGCAAGCCCTTTCAGAATTGCCTGTGATGCCGTTACATTTTTTTCACCGCCGCGGGTACTGCTGTAATAGATTGCCATGATTCTCCATCCTCTCTTTTATCAAATGATTGATTATCCGTAGTTTTTGTCCTGATTATCGATGATTCCTGGTTAAAAATTTTACCATACTTTATATATTAGTGCAAGAAAAATAGAGATTTAGTTAAGCAGGTGAGGACGCCGCCGGTACGGCCAGCGGACGGAGTGGTGGGATTGTTTTATGAGTCTTTCGTCCCGAGGGAAGATTGTTGTGAGTTGGGACTGCGGGCGAAGATAAAGTCTGCGGAGCACGTTCCCGCTCTGTGAAATGCATCGCGCTGCTAAGCTCGTAAGGGACCTCGCTAATCAGCGATGGATTTCAACGGCATCCGCAGACTTTATCTTCCCCTCCGCCCCAAGGCCGGGTTTTCGCCGGGACGAAAGACTCAAGGCCAAGGGTATCGCCCGTCCGCCGGCCTGCGGCCGCTGAATGTCTCACGCGTTAAGTGCGGGGGGGCCCGGGCCCGTTTCGGTCACCATGCGCAGGTTGAGCGCCGGATACCGTGCCGCGAAGGCTGCGAACCGGGCAGGCGTATCGTCCGTCGAATTGTTGTTCACCACCACGCATTCCCACTCCCCGGCGGGCATGTCCTGCCGCACGACGGATTCGAGCGCCGCGAGAAGCTGTCTGGCACGATTATGCGTTGGGATTATGAGCGAGAGGCGGATCATCGTGCGAATGTAGCAATTTATCCGTAAAAAACCGTTATATTTGCACAAATTATAAGCGATACGACTATGCACAATCTGTTTCGTACCCTTTTGCTGCCCATAGCGGCCATGTTTGCCGTGACGGCGGTCTCGGCGCAAAACGTAAGCTGGAAAAGCACCGTGGAGCACCTCGACGGCGACATGTACCGGATCGTACTCGAAGCCTCGATCCCCGCACCCTACCATATGTATGACATGGGGCCCTATGAAGGCGGGCCCAATGCCACAACGATCACCTTCACCGCGGGTGCCGGGGCTACGCTCGTGGGGGGCGTAGAGCAACTCTCCACTCCCGAGCGCCACTACGACAAGACCTTCGAGATGGAGATCGGCACCTTTGCCGGCAAGGCGCTATTCGCCCAGCGGGTGAAGCTCGCGGCCGAAAAGGCCGCCGTCACGGCCCAGCTGGAGTGGATGATCTGCGACGACACGAGCTGCATGCCGCCCGAGGATACGGAAATGACGATCGACCTGACGGCACAGGCCGGCGCAGCGACGGCATCGGCCGCCACGCCGCAGGATACGGCCCCAGCGGGAACTGCGGACAAGGCCGCCCTTGCGAAAGCCCCGGACAATGCCGACGGAGGCTCGGCACAGGCCGCAGCGGAACCTGCGCAGAAAGACGCCGCAGGCGGAGGCTCGCTGTGGGCGTTG
>OKSH01000226.1_pt1 | contig 59833 bp, 49 predicted proteins | sample 1601231 | NCBI WGS metagenome assembly OKSH01 (sample SAMEA3541596, study PRJEB24748) | human gut metagenome | biome: human gut; feature: human-associated habitat; material: faeces | place: China | collected 2012
GCATCAGACCCATCAGCATGAAGATCACAATGAGGATATTTGCCCCCGGGCGGCCGCACAGCAGCAGCAGCGTCCAGCCGAACACCGCGCCCAGCATGCCGCCGCCGAGCCCCCATTCCGACGCGCCGGTGCTGCGCAGCACCGCCATGCCCTCCCAGAAGCCCAGGCCCGTGAGGTCTGTTTTTGAAAAAATAAGGAACGTGCCGCACACCAGCATCAGCACCAGAAGCGCCTTTGCCAGCTTGCCTTTCACCGGGCGCTCACAGGCCACCAATACGGCAATGTACAAAAGCATGGGCGCCAGCACATAACTGCCCACGCCGAACACGCCGAACAGGATGTTCGTGCGCACCCAGTTCCATACCGACGCGCCCGGGACCACGATCAGCGCGAACACCAGCACGCCGATGCCAAACAGCAGTATGCTCCACCTGGCGTTCATATCGGGCTTCGGCTTCGCACGCCGCCTGCCCCCGCGCTGGCCGGAGCCGCGCGTATTCGTCTTTGTATTTGTTTTTCTTGCCCTGTTTGTCGATGCCATAGCTTGTCCGATACCCCTGTATGTACCCGGCGCGGCCCAAACGCCCCGCCGGATGGATTTTTTCATGCGCCGCATGCATGGCTTTTGCGCATTTTTGCACACTGATACTTATACATTGTACCACCAAACGCTCCGCTTGTACAGTTGGAACCGTTGCGGCTGCATGCTTTTGTACGCCCTTGCGGCAGGCCCGCACGGGTCTTGGCATCATTTCCCGGCACTGTGCGCGCGCGGCGCACGGCGCGGCTTTCCTCCGGCTTTCCGCTGCTCCGGCGCGCCGTCGCGCGGGGCTTCGATGGCGCGGTACAAATAATGCAGCGCGTCGCCCAAACCGCCCAGCTCGTCGATGAGGCCTTCCGCCACAGCTGTTTCTCCATCCACCACGCTGCCCATGTCCATCACCAGCTCACCCGTGTGCATCATCAATTCGGTGAAACGCGCCTCGCTGATATGGGAATGGCCCGCCACAAAGCCCGTAATGCGCTGCTGCATCTGCTCGAAATAGCGCATGGTCTGGGGCACACCCAGCACCAGGCCCGAGTGACGCACCGGGTGCACCGTCATGGTGGCCGTGGGCACGATGAAGCTGCGCCGTGCCGATACAGCAAGCGGAATGCCGATGGAATGCCCGCCGCCCAGCACCAGCGTGGCGCTGGGCTTCGTGATGCCGCTGATGAGCTCCGCCAGCGCCAGGCCCGCCTCCACATCGCCGCCCACCGTGTTCAGGATGACGAGCAGCCCCTCCACTTCCGGGTCTTCTTCAATGGAAACGAGCTGTGGAATGACATGCTCGTACTTGGTGGTCTTTTGCGTCTGAGGCGCGATGGAATGTCCCTCGATCTGCCCGATGACCGTCAGGCAATGGATGGCATGCCTTCCCTTTGTGCGCAGCACAGAGCCTGTCTCCAGTATATAATCCTTTTCAAAGCGTGCTTTGTCGGTTTCCGCCTCTGTTTCCTCGCTGTCCTGCGGCTGCGCTTTTGTTTTCGTATCGCTGTTCATGGTCTCCCGCCTTTCGCTTTTTCCCTTATGTTTCCCTGCCGCGCCGTGTTTTATCGCCTTTCCGTGCAAAAATAGTAATGCATTTTATTTTTGCCTCACACGGTGCGGCGCACCCGTTTTTCACAGCCGTTTCATTGACAATAACTTATCAAACAGGTATTATAAATAAGTATATAACCATACTGTGCATATGCGCCCGCGCGGCGGGCGGCAGCGCAGGAAAACTGGAGAGGGGTTTTGGAATGGGACAGACCATCGCACAGAAGATCATCGCCGCACACCTCGTTGACGGCAAAATGGAGCCGGGCTGCGAGGTGGGCCTGCGCATCGACCAGACACTCACACAGGACGCCACGGGCACCATGGCGTATCTGGAATATGAGGCCATGGGTATCCCCCGTGTGCGCACGGAGCTTTCCGTCGCTTATATCGACCACAACACGCTGCAAAGCGGCTTTATGAACGCCGACGACCACCGTTTCATCCGCACCATCGCCAAAAAGATCGGCGTGCGCTACTCCCGCCCGGGCAACGGCATCTGCCATCAGGTGCATCTGGAACGCTTCGCCAAACCCGGCAAAACGCTCATCGGCTCCGACAGCCACACGCCTACGGCGGGCGGCATCGGCAGCCTTGCCATGGGTGCGGGCGGTCTGGACGTGGCCGTGGCCATGGGCGGCGGCGCGTATTATATCCCCTATCCAAAAGCGACGCTGGTAAAGCTTTCCGGCGCGCTGCGCCCCATGGTGAGCGCCAAGGACGTCATCCTTGAGGTGCTGCGTGTGATGAGCGTAAAGGGCGGTGTGGGCAAGATCGTGGAATACGGCGGCGAGGGCGTGAAAAACCTGACGGTACCCCAGCGCGCCACCATCACCAATATGGGCGCGGAGCTGGGCGCGACAACCTCCATTTTTCCAAGCGACGAAGTCACCCATGCCTTTCTGAAGGCGCAGGGGCGCGAAGAGGATTATATGCCGCTGGCCGCCGACGCGGACGCCGTGTACGACGAGGTCATTGAGATCGACCTTTCCGCGCTGGAGCCTCTGGCCGCGTGCCCGCACAGCCCGGACAATGTGAAGCCCGTGCGCAGCCTTTCCATGACGAAGGTAGACCAGGTGTGCATCGGCAGCTGCACCAACTCCAGCTATGCGGATCTGATGACCGTGGCCGAGATCCTGAAGGGCAAAACGGTATCTCCCGAAGTGAGCCTTGCCATTGCGCCGGGCAGCCGCCAGGTGCTGGCAATGCTGAGCGCGAACGGCGCGCTCACCGCCCTGCTGGACGCGGGCGCGCGCATTCTGGAAAGCGCCTGCGGCCCCTGCATCGGCATGGGCCAAAGCCCCAACTCCGCGGGCGTTTCCCTGCGCACGTTCAACCGCAACTTCGAGGGCCGCAGCGGAACGCGGGACGCCGGCGTATACCTTGTAAGCCCTGAAACGGCGGCTGTGAGCTGCCTGACGGGGTATATCACCGACCCCACCTCCGTGCCTGCGGCCGCGCCCGTCGCCATGCCGGAGGCCTTTCCCATCAACGACAACATGGTGGATCTGCCCGCCTCTGAGGACGAATATGAAAGCGTCGAGGTGCTGCGCGGGCCGAATATCAAGCCCCTGCCCGTGGCGCAGCCTCTGACAGACACAATGGAGCTGCCCTGCCTGCTGAAGGTGGGCGACAATATCACCACGGACCATATCATGCCCGCCGGCAGCAAGATTCTGCCTTACCGCAGCAATATCCCGCATCTGGCAAACTACTGCTTTGAAGTGTGCGACCCCGAATTCCCCGCGCGCGCCATGGCGGCAGAGGGCGGCTTTATCGTGGGAGGCGCCAACTATGGCCAGGGCTCCAGCCGTGAACACGCGGCGCTGGTGCCGCTGTATCTGGGCATCCGCGCGGTCGTCACCGTCAGCTTTGCGCGCATCCATAAGGCGAACCTGGTGAACGCGGGCATCCTGCCGCTGGAATTCGAGAATGCCGCAGATTATGAAAAGATCTCCCTGGGAGACACGCTGGAGCTTTCCGGCGTGATCGCGGGCATCGAAAACGGCGCGGTAACGCTGACGAACAAGACCACGGGCTGCGTCATCCCCCTGCGCTGCGACGTCAGCGCGCGCCAGGCGCAGATCATCCGCGCGGGAGGCCTTTTGAACTACACCCGCGAAAAAAACCGGTAAACACCGGCATTTCCGCGCCGCGCCGCCTTTCGCGGCATGTGCGGCGGCAAAAATAAACGACAACGGAGGCACGCAAATTGGAAAACATCACTGCTGCAAAAGAAAAATTCGGCGCGCTGATCGAGGCGCAGAAAAAACGGGTGGCCGCCATGCGGGCACAGGGAGATTTTGTGGATTACGCGGCACTGCCGCAGATCGTCATTGGCGTATGCGGCGGCGACGGCATCGGCCCGACCATTACCCATGAGGCCGAGCGCGTGCTGCGCTTTCTTTTGAAAGACGAGGTGGAAAGGGGCAAGGTGGCGTTCAAGGAGATCGACGGCCTGACCATCGAGAACCGCGCCGCCCACATGAAGGCCATCCCCGACGACGTGCTGGCCGAACTGAAGGCATGCCACGTCATCCTGAAAGGGCCTACCACTACCCCCCGCGCAGGCGACGAATGGCCCAACATCGAAAGCGCCAACGTTGCCATGCGCAAAGAGCTGGATCTGTTCGCCAACGTACGGCCCGTGAAGGTGCCCGAGGAAGGCATCGACTGGACGTTCTTCCGTGAGAACACCGAGGGCGCGTACACCCTGGGCAGCTGCGGCTTCGAGACCGAGGACGGCATCTCTGTGGATTTCACCATCACTACCACTGACGGCACGCAGCGCATTGCAGAGCTTGCGTATGATTTTGCCAGGAAAAACCACAAAACCCGCGTGTCCATCGTTACCAAAGCCAACATCATCAAGGCCACGGACGGCAAGTTTTTGAAGCTCTGCCAGGCCGTGGGGGAAAAATACCCTGAAATCACCACGGACGACTGGTATATCGACATCATGACGGCCAAGCTGGTGGACAAAAAGCGCCGCACCGATTTTCAGGTGTTCGTGCTGCCCAACCTGTACGGCGACATCATCACTGACGAAGCGGCCGAATTCCAGGGCGGCGTAGGCACGGCGGGCAGCGGCAACATCGGCAAGCGCTACGCCATGTTTGAGGCCATTCACGGCTCGGCGCCGCGCATGGTGAAGGAGGGACGCGCCCAGTACGCAGACCCGTGCAGCATGCTGCGCGCCAGCGTGATGCTGCTGTCCCACATCGGATACCAGGCCCAGGCGGACAAGCTCACCGCCGCGCTGGACAAATGCATGTTCACGGAAAAGGCGCTCACCGTCACGGGCCGCGACACCGGCTGCACCTGCACCGAGTTCGGCGATTACGTGATGCGCACCATCGAGACCCTTTAATTTAGACGAAAAGAAGTTGGTGAAGACAATGGCGGCGCAAAACCAGAATAAAGTCTCCCTTCCCGTCATCAAGCGGCTGCCGAAATACTACCGCTATATTTCGGACATGCACAACAACGGCATCGTGAAGGTGTCTTCCAGTGAGCTTGCCCGAATGATGGGCACCACAGCCTCACAGGTCCGGCAGGATTTCAACTGCTTCGGCGGTTTCGGCCAACAGGGCATCGGCTACCATGTGGATGTGCTGCTCAGCGAGATATCCAAGCTGCTGTTCAGTGAAAAGAATCTCAACGCAGTGCTCATCGGTACAGGCCGTCTGGGCCGCGCCATATCCGGCTATCTTTCCGCCGAGGCCCGGGGCTATCACCTGATGGCCGCATTCGACAAAAGCCCGGACGAGATCGGCCGGGAGCTGCAGTGCGGCGTGATGGTGCAGGACGTGGCCGAGCTGGCCGCTTTCTGCGCCGCACACCACCCGGACGTAGCGGTGCTTTGCATCCCGCGCGCGGGCGCGAAGGCCGTAGCCCCCACGCTGGTGGAGGCCGGTGTAAAGGGCTACTGGAACTTCAGCCACTACGACCTCTCGGTGGACTACGAGGGTATCACGGTGGAGAACGTCCACCTGGGTGACAGCCTGATGAGCCTGGGCTACCGTGTGCGCAACGATTAAAACGACAGGATAGGGACGGTCTTACCAAATGGCAAAGCTATATTTCCGATACGGCGCCATGAACAGCGGCAAGAGCACCGCGCTGATGCAGGTAGCCTACAACTACGAAGAGCGCGGCATGCGCGTGCTTATCATGAAGCCCTCCATAGATACCAAAGGCGGCGAAAAGCTGATGTCCCGCCTGGGTGTGGAGCGGCGTGTTGACATCGCGGTGCGGCCGGATATGGACCCGTTGGCGCTGGTGCGCGCGGATATTGCAAAAAACGGGCCTCTTGCCTGCGTTCTGACGGACGAAAGCCAGTTTTTCACGTCATGGCAGGCCGAACAGCTTTTCATGGTGACTGTGGCGCTGAACGTGCCGGTCATCTGCTACGGCCTGCGGGCGGATTTTTCCCTGCAGGGTTTTCCCGGTTCCACCCGTCTGCTGGAGCTTGCCCACAACATCGAAGAGATGAAAACCATCTGCCAGTGCGGGCGCAAGGCAATGTTCAACGGCCGCAAGGTAAATGGAAAATTTGTGTTTGAAGGCGCACAGGTGGCCATTGACATGGAAAACAATGTGCAGTACGAATCGCTGTGTCCCCAGTGCTATTTCCGCGAACGGGACAAGTTTTTTGCAGAAAAGGCGGCGGAGGCGGCACAGGAACCCGGCGCAGACGCGCCGTGATGTGCATTTTCTCCGCCGATTCAAACCAGAAAGCCCGCTCCGGGTACAGGCGTAAGGCCGTTCCCGGAGCGGGCTCTTGTATTCTATTTTACGCGCGCCGCAAGGACGGAAGCTGTCAACCGCCGGCGGCAAACTTTTACATACCGCCGTAATAGGCCACCAACAGGTCCACCACCGCGCCGTAGCTTTTGGAGCCGAGCTCCTGGTCGTAGCTTTGCAGAAATCCCGAATAAGCGCTGTCTGCCGCCTTGGACACCGGAGACTCGAACTGCTGCCAATAGGCGTTGTTTGCGAGAATATCCTCGTTCGCCGTCTGGCATACCTGCTGCGCGATCTCCAGCCATTTTTCATAAGACGCACCGTACAGCGCGTTGGAGAGGTGGATATACCCCAACAGATAACCCGAATACGCATACAGCGGGTCGCCGCTGGTGTCGCACGCGAGGATGGCCACAAAATTGGCCGTCTGTTCGGGTGCGACGCCGCGCACATGCGCCAATTCATGAGCAATGGTCGCAGGCAGCAGGCATTCGGGCGAATCTACATTCAAATTTGCCTCCCCGGTGAACGGGAAGAAAAAACCTGTAAAATTCAGCGCGCTCAGCACCCGGGAAAACAGCATGGGCTTGGGGCTGACGGCGGAAAGAGACAAAAATGGGTACTGCTGCTCCAATGCGTCGTACAATGTGCCGGATGCGTCAAAAATAGCCTGTGTATCGCCTGAGAGCACGCCCGGCGCGGCGTGAGGCGCCAACGGCGCCGCCGCATTCAGCTTTTCCATAAACAGGCGCGTTGTGGCCTCAAGCTCGTCCACTGTTACGGGCCGGGCCGTTACGCCTGCCTGTTCTTCAATCGTTTCCGCGTAATAAGTAAGGCCCCACAGCAGCGTAAAGCCCGTGTAAACGCTCAGTGCCACCAGCACGCCGCCCAGCGCACGCCTCCACAGCACTGCCAGCCGCCGTCCGCGCCCACGTGCCAGCAGCCACACTGTGCGGCCCACATACCAGATGCAGAACAAAACCAGCACGGCCCAGCACAGCTCGGCCACAGAAAAGGGCACAAAACCACACAGCCATCCCACTGCCCGGTGGTATGGCTGTACGATCTTGTGTACGATGAAGTCCGATGCGGCGCGGCTGCGCATTACAAGGCGCAGCGCCAGCAGAAACGCGCCCACCGCTCCCAGTGCGAGATACAGCTTTTTGTCGCTCCGCCACGCCCGCGCCGCGGCGGCTTTTGCTTCTTCTCCCCGCATCCGTCAGCGTCCCAGCTTATCGACAAGCGCAAGCACTTCGTCCATCTTCTCCGCCTGCAGGGCCGGGTCTCCGCTTTCAAACGCCTCCTGCACGCAGCCGCCGATATGCGCTTTTAATATCTCTTTGTTCGCCTTGGTGAGGATGGACTGCGTGGCCATCACCTGATTGGAAATGTCCACGCAGTAACGGTCGTTCTCCACCATGGCAAGGATGCCGTCCAACTGGCCGCGCGCCGTTTTCAGCAGCCGCGTGACCGTCTGCTTATCCGCCCGCACGGCTTATTCCACCGAAATGACGGTGTAGCCCGCATCTTCCACGGCGGCCTTCAGTGTATCGGCGCTCACGCCGTCCTCCACAGTACATACGGCCTTTTTCTCTTCCAGGCTTACATTCGCGGCAATGCCCGAAATCCCGTTCAGCGCCTTGTCCACATGGCTGCGACAGTTCTGGCACATCATCCCTTCGATAATCAGTGTAATGGTCTTCATTTGCTTTTCCTCCCTGTCGTTTTTGTTGATATTCTCATTTTGAGGCAATTCTATCCGTTCGGCGCGCGGCTGGGCGGGCATGGGCGAAAGGGGCGCCCCCTGCTCCGCGGCGGCATGCGCCGGATGGGCTTTGAAACGCTTGAGCCGCAGTGCATTCATTACGACGCACACGCTGGAAAGGCTCATGGCCGCGGCGCCGATCATCGGGTTCAGCCGCAGATGGAACGGCAGGTACAAAAGCCCCGCCGCGACGGGGATGCCCACCGTGTTGTAAAAGAAAGCCCAGAACAGGTTCTCCTTAATGTTGCGGATAACGGCCTTGGACAGCCGGATGGCCGTGACCGCGTCGGCAAGGTCGCTTTTCATCAGCACCACATCGGCGCTTTCGATGGCAACGTCCGTGCCCGCGCCGATGGCGATCCCCACATCCGCGCGGGCCAGCGCCGGCGCGTCGTTGATGCCGTCTCCCACCATAGCGACGGTTTTCCCCTGCTGCTGCAGAGCTGCTACATGCTGCTCCTTTTCCTGCGGCAGCACCTCGGCAATGACATGGGGGATGTCCAACTGACGGCGGATGGCCTCCGCAGTGCGCTGGTTGTCGCCCGTCAGCATCGTCACATCAATGCCCATACGCTTTAAGTCCGCAATGGCTGCGGCGCTGGAAGGCTTGACGGTGTCCGCTACGGCGATAACGCCAAGCACCGTCTTTTCGCCGCAGAACAGCAGCGGGGTCTTCCCTTCGCCGGCCAGCGCGTCCAACTTCTGCTTCACAGGGGCAGGCAGCGCCATACCGCGTTCAGCCAGCATGGCTTCATTCCCGGCGAAATAAAGCTCCTGCGCATACCGCCCTTCGATGCCCTTGCCGAACACCGCCTTGAAATCCGTCACCTCATAGGGCTGCACGCCGCGCCGAGCGGCGCACTCCAGCACGGCCTGTGCCAACGGATGCTCGCTTTGCCGCTCCAGGCCGGCGGCCAGCGCAAGCAGTTCATTCTCCGCCAACGCGCCGACGGGCAGAATGTCCGTAACGGCAGGCTTTCCTTCTGTTATTGTACCAGTTTTGTCAAGCACGATGGCGTTGATGCTGTGCGCCGTCTCCAACGCCTCGCCGGATTTGATGAGGATTCCGTTTTCCGCCCCTTTTCCCGTGCCTACCATGATGGCCACGGGCGTGGCCAGACCCAGCGCGCAGGGACAGGAAATGACCAGCACGGAGATACCGATGGAGACCGCAAATTCCGGCGTCTGCCCGGCGAGAAGCCAGCCAATGGAGGCCGCCAGAGCAATGCCGATGACCACCGGCACGAACACGCCGGAAATTTTGTCCGCCAGCTTTGCAATGGGCGCCTTACTGGAGCTTGCGTCCTCTACCAGACGGATGATCTGGGCCAGCGTGGTATCCGCGCCCACCTTGGTGGCACGGAACTTGAAAAATCCCGCTTTATTGATGGTGGCCGCGATCACGGTGCTGCCCGGCTCCTTTTCCACGGGGATGCTCTCGCCTGTGATGGCCGCCTCGTCGATGCTCGTGTTGCCTTCAAGGATCACGCCGTCCACGGGCACGCTCTGGCCCGGCCGCACCAGCACGGTATCGCCCATAACGACCTCCTCCACAGGGATCACCGTCTCCATCCCGCCGCGCTCCACGGCGGCTGTTTTAGGCGCAAGGTCCATCAGCTTGGTGATCGCCTCGCTGGTCTTGCCCTTGCTCCTGGTCTCCAGATATTTGCCCAGCGTGATGAGCGCGAGGATCATCGCCGCCGATTCGAAATAAAGATCCATGTGATATTGGGACACCAGCGCATGGTCCCCCACGCCCAGGCCATAGCCGATGCGGTAGATGGCAAACACGCCGTATACCAGCGCCGCAGTGGAGCCGATGGCGATCAGGCTGTCCATATTCGGGCTTCCCCGGAGCAGCGTCTTGAACCCCACCTCGTAATACTTGCGGTTGACATACACCACAGGCAGAGTCAGCAAAAGCTGTGTAAGGGCAAAGCCCACGGCGTTTTCATGCCCTGTCAAAAAGCCCGGCAGCGGAAGGCCGGCCATGCTGCCCATGGAAACATACATCAGCGGCGCCAGGAAGGCAAACGAGACCCACAGGCGCATGCGCATGTTTTTCAGCTGCGCCTGCATGGGGTTCTGCACGGGCGCGCCCCCCGGCTTTGCGGCGGGGCCCGCCCCCCGGCCGTCTGCAGGCGACGCGCCGTAGCCTGCATGCTCCACCGCCTTGACAATCACATCCTGCTCCAGCGGCGCATCGCTCTCTACCACCATACTGTTCGTCAGTAGGTTCACCGACACTTCCGACACGCCCTGCACGCCGCGTACCGCCTTTTCCACATGGGCGCTGCACGCCGAGCATGTCATGCCCGTGACGTTGTATTTTTGTTTTACCATCTTGTTCCCTCTCTCAAAGCCTCTCCCCCGGGGTGGGGGTCTACATTCATACTATACCTATTTAGTATTATTGTCAACCGATTTTGCAAAAAATATACGGCCCCTCTCCGGAGGGGCCGTACAGCCGAACATCTTTCTTTTTTCAGGAATCATAAGGCTCCGCGGCAGCCTGCGTGCCGAAAAGCTCGGCGCGCAGCGCTTCGTCGTAAGGCAGGCGCACAAAATCCTCCAGGCGCGTATTGTAAATCTGCTCCAGCCGGGCCGTATAACCCACCACCACATGCGGCATCGCGCGCTGCACTGCGTCCAGCGTCTCGTATACCATGTCCTGTTTTTTCATAGATATCTCATACATCTTCTTATCCCGCGTGCGCACCACCAGGCCGTGCGTCTTGCCCGTGGGAATGCCGTTGGTGCGGTGCTGCACCGTGCGCATATACGCCCACGCCACATTTTCAGCGTCCAGTACTGTCGTTTTGCCTCCGGTCTCGAACATCATCCACCGGCCTGCACGCACTCCGTTCACAGGCTCAGTGCTCTGGTAGAACGTTTCCAGCTGTTCCAGCATCGCTTCCGGACTCTCGCTTGCCTTGCAGTAAGCCCGGATGCGTTTTTGGTACCGCCCCGTCAGCGCACCCGCCAGCATCCAGACCGCCGCAAACAGCGCCACGCCCGCGCCTGCCGTGAGCAGCCAGGTACCGGATTGGTCCATGCTGCCCAGGTAATCCGCTTTCAGCACCAACGGCAGGAACATCTGCTGCTCCTCGGCCGTCCAGTCGTCATAGCCGACCACCTGATGGTAAAAATCCAGCGATTCTCCCGACATCGGCAGAATGGTCCCCCGCACCGTAAAGCTTTCCCCCGGCGTCTGGCTGGCGCCTGTCAGCAGTTCATAGGATGCATCCAGCAAATCATCCGCTGTGCTGATATATCCGGCGTCCACCGCAAGGCCCATATATTCCGCATCCCCTACCGGAATAATGTATTCCTTCTCTGTGACAGTAGAGCGGTTTGTGGATGTATTGGTGCGCTCTGTATAGGCATACCAGTCATAGATCAGGTATACCTCCGCCTCCACGTATTGCCCTTTCAGCTCGGACACATCCAAAGAGTCCAACGGCTTCGGGCCGCCGATGGCTTTGAATGCGCCGAAGCCCGTCCCCCACAGCAGCCCCGCCGCCAGAGCCAGCGCGATGATGATCGACGCAGCGTGTCCCTTCAGACTTTTCATTTTCAGTTCCTGCAGCATAAATGCTTCCTCCTTCGCGGACAGCCCCTTTTCCCCATCCGCACTTATTTTCTTTATTGTAGCAGGATATGCGCCTGTGCGCCACGTTTTTTCTGCATTTCGGCGCAACTTTTACAAGCAGAAACAAAAAGGCGGGGCCGCAGCCGCGGCCCCGTCTGTATGGCTTGAATTATTTTCCGAACACCTTTTCGTAGTCGGCCCGGAATTTTGCGATGCCCGCATCCGTCAGCGGATGCTTTGTCATCTGCTCGATGACACTGTACGGTACCGTGGCGATATCCGCGCCCGCCAGCGCGCAGTCCGTCACATGCACAGGGTTGCGCACACTGGCCGCAATGATCTCCGTATGGATATCGTCATACATGGCGAACATATCCGCAATGGTGCGCACCAAATCAATGCCCGGCATGCTGATGTCGTCCAGACGGCCCAGGAACGGGCTGACGTACGCCGCGCCCGCGCGCGCAGCCAGAAGTGCCTGGTTCGCGCTGAAGATCAGCGTCACATTGCACTTGATGCCCTCTGCGGAAAGCACCTTGGTCGCTTTCAGGCCCTCCACCGTCATGGGAATCTTCACCACCATGTTCGGATGGATCGCCGCGATCTCACGACCTTCCGCGATCATGCCCGCCGCGTCCTCGGTGGTGGCCTTTACCTCGCCGGAGATGGGGCCGTCCACAATGGACGCGATCTCACGGATGACCTCACCGAAATCCCGCCCCTCTTTTGCAATCAGGCTGGGGTTCGTCGTCACGCCGCAGATAACGCCCATATCGTTGGCTTTTTTGATGTCCTCCACGTTTGCTGTGTCGATAAAAAACTTCATAGCACCCTGTCCCTTTCCGTTTTGTTTTGAACGCCTCCCGCACCCCTCCCAAGGCGCAGGGCTTCAACTCTTTCAGTATAATCCCGGAACACGCCCAAAGTCAAACAGAAACGACGTTTCTTTTACGGTTTCGACAAAAAAACAGCCCGGAGCGTATGCCCCGGGCCGGCAGCCGCCGCGGCGGCTCTGTTTTACATCATACTGCGGTACAGCGCGGCAATTTCCTCCACACTGGTGTCGCGCGGGTTGCCCGGACGGCACGCATCCGCAAAGGCGCTCTCGGCAAGGAACTGCACGTCCTCGTCCTTCACAATGGCTTTCAGGTCTGCGGGAATGCCCACATCCTGTCCCAGCTTGCGCACAGCGTCGCAGGCGGCCTTGCGGTATTCCTCCTGCGTCATTGCGTCCACGCCTTCCACCCCCATGGCGCGGGCGATCTCCCGGTATTTTTCACCCGTGTACGGCGCGTTGTATTCCATGACGACCGGCAGGATGATCGCGTTGGCAACACCGTGAGGCGTATCATACAGCGCACCCAGACCGTGCGCCATGCTGTGTACGATGCCCAGGCCCACATTGGAGAAGCCCATGCCCGCCACATACTGCGCCAGCGCCATGCCCTCGCGGCCCTCGGCTGTGTTTTCCACAGCGCCGCGCAGATGCCCGGCGATCAGCTCAATGGCTTTCAGATGGAACATGTCCGTCATTTCCCATGCCGCCTTTGTGGTGTAGCCCTCGATGGCGTGCGTCAGCGCGTCCATGCCCGTGGCGGCTGTCAGGCCTTTGGGCATGCTTGCCATCATATCCGGGTCAATGACCGCAACCTCGGGGATATCGTTGGTATCCACGCACACAAACTTGCGTTTTTTCTCCACATCGGTGATGACGTAGTTGATGGTCACCTCAGCGGCAGTACCCGCGGTGGTCGGCACCGCAATGGTAAACACGGCGTGCTTCTTCGTGGGCGCTACGCCCTCCAGGCTGCGCACATCGGCAAATTCCGGGTTCTCGATGATGACCCCGATGGCTTTGGCGGTGTCCATGGAGGAACCGCCGCCGATGGCTACGATGCAGTCCGCGCCGCTCTTTCGGAACGCGGCCACGCCTGTCTGAACGTTCTCAATAGTAGGATTGGGCTTGATGTCGCTGTATACCTCATAGGCAAAGCCCGCTGCGTCCAGCAGGTCTGTCACCTTTTTGGTTACATTGAATCGAATGAGGTCCGGGTCCGAGCACACAAAAGCCTTTTGAAAGCCGCGTGCCGTCAGTTCGGGGACAATATTCCCGATCGCGCCCTTGCCGTGATAGGACACCGTATTCAGTACGATGCGGTTTGCCATAAATAATCCTCTCCCTTATACAATGTAATAAAAGTTCTCCCCTCACCCGTCCCGTCGGATGGTGCATGGGGGACTGCACATTCTGCGGGCGCAGCATATCCGCCCGCCCTGATATTCATTCTACAACCTTTTTTCCCAAAATTCTACTCCCGTGTTTTGTATTAAACCGCTTTTTCTGTCAGGCAAGTTTTGCACACCTCGGGAAAGCGCTTTCAAAACCTGAAAGCATTGCAAACTTACGGCCGTCAAGCGCAGCGTTAAGAAACCGTTAAATCGCATTTTCTTTGTTTCACCAATTGTCAAGAGAAAAGTTTTTACTATTTTTAGTATTTATTTTTGCTTTTTAGAACAAATGTATGTCCAAAATACTATTCACGCAACATTTGCAATTATTAACACAATATTCACAAATTCAAGTTTTTCATTCCGTGTTAATATGTGAATAGTGACAAGCGTGATATTCCACGCTTTCATCAATCAGGGCTCCGGCCCGCAAGGAGGAGTAAATCTATGGCGACTAAAACCGCCGCGGTAGACGCCAAGGGCTACCGCAAATTCGGCTTTCGCGATGTGCTTGCTTACGGCTTAGGCGACTTCGGCTGTAACATGAGCTTCGCGCTGAAAGGCACGCTCACCATTTTCTGGACGCAGTACATGGGCATCGATTCCATCCTGATGGCTTCCCTTCTGCTGCTCGTGCAGGTTTGGGATGCGATCAACGACCCTGTGATCGGCGCGATGGTCGACGCGGACAAGCGTCAGTACAAGCGCAACAAATTCCTTGCCTACATCTGGGCCGGTTCTGTCGGCCTGCTGGTGGCCGGCGCTCTGTGCTTCGTGCCCTGGACAGGCGCTCCCTACGTTGTAAAGTGCATTCTGTTCGTGGCCGGCTATATCCTGTGGGATGCGTTCTACACCGTTGCCAACGTTCCTTACGGCTCCATGCTTTCTCTGATCACGGCTGATCCGGTCGAGCGTGCGAAGCTTTCCACCGGTCGTTCCGTGGGTTCCATGGTCGGCAGTATTTCTGCTTCTGTTATTCTGCCGATGCTGATTTACGATGCCAGCAACAATCTGCTGGGTGAGCGTATTTTCATCATCGCGCTCGTCATGGGCATTCTTGGTTTCATCGCTTTCCAGTTTATGATCCGCAACACCGTCGTGCGTGTGGATACGCAGGTCACGCTGAAGGAAGACGCGCCCAAGTTCAACCCGCTGAAGGCTACCGGCCACTTCCTGCGCAACCGCGCGGCAGTGGGCGCCACGCTGGCCCCTGTCGGCCTGTTCATCGGTATGTACGGCGCTCAAACTGCTCTTCAAATCATGTTCCAATCCTATTTTAAAAACGCTCGTATTTCCGGTATCATCGGCATGCTTTCTTATGTCGGCCTGTTCCTGTTCATCCCCTTTGTTGGCAAAATCGTCAGCAAAATCGGCAAGAAGGAAGCTATTACCATCGGTGCTTGTGTCAGCGTTTTGGCCTATATCCTGATGTTTATTCTGCCCATCACTCCGGACGGCAAGGGTTTGGCGCTGTTTGTTGTCTGCCAGCTTCTGAATGCCATTGGCGGCGGCATTGGCCAGTGCGTGAGCTGGTCTCTGATGGCCGACGCGATGGACTACGAGGAATGGAAGTTCGGCACCCGCAACGAGGGCACTACTTACGCACTGCACTCCTTCTTCCGCAAGCTGGCGCAGGGCATTGGACCGTCTCTTGGCCTTATGGCTGCCACATGGCTGGGTTACAACGCTGCCTTGGGTGCAAACCAGACCATCGAGGTTGCTACCAATATGCGCTATCTGACAGCCGGTGCATATCTGCTGAGTGCTGTCCTGCAGTTGATTGCTTACGGTGTTATCTACAATCTGGACAAGAAAACACTGGCCCAGATGGAAAAAGATCTCGGCAAGCGCCGCGACGACGCCAAGGCCGATCTCTCCAAGATCATCGGCGGCGAAGACTGATTCTGACCGTTCTCCTTCAAATATTTTCACACTCAAACAAAACGGCGCGCTGCCTGTGCAGCGCGCCGTTTTGCTATGCACTTGGCAGCAGGCTATGGTAACTGCTGCCGGGGATGGAGAAAGCCTTGTCAGAACCGCAGCGAAAGGCAGCTGAGCCCGCCGTCTATCTTCTTATATTCCGAAGTATCACACGTCAGGGTTTGATAGCCCGCCGCCTGCACCGCCTTCAATACCTTGGGATACCCTTCCGGCACAATAACCTTTCCGTTCACCCAAATGCAGTTTGCTGCGTACGGCTCGTCCTTCGGGACGGTTATTTTCGTATATCCTTCAAATGCAGGTTTTGTGCAGAACTCACCCGCGGTGAGCATCACACCGTTTTCCAGATAAACCACGCCTGTTTTCAGGTGCAGCACCTCGGTGAGCGGTACGCCCACCACCTTGCAGCCGAACGGTTCCAGAATATTCGCCAGCTGCTTCACACCCTCAGGGTTGGTGCGCCCGGAGAGCCCTACATAAAAGGTATCGCCGCACATCATCACGTCGCCGCCCTCCAGCGTACCGGGTGCTTTTATATGAAAAATTTTGTCGGGCGGATAAAATTCCGCCACTGCCGGCTCAATGGCTGCCGTTTCGCCCTTGCGGCTGGGTGCGCCGGGATTTGTGATCACCGCGCAGTATTTCGTCAGCACCGCGGCGTCCTCTACAAAGCAGCTGTCCGGATATGCCTCGTCTGCGGGCAGTACCGTTACATCTACGCCGCATTGCCGGAGCGTCTCAATATATGCCCTGTGCTGTTCCAATGCTTTTTCATAATCCGGAGCACCCAGCTCCGGGTGGCCGGTAATGCCGTTCACCATTGCGGTGCACGGCGTTTTTACGATCACATGGCTGAACATCTTCGGCTCACTCCTTTTCCGCCGCCAGCTTTTCCTTCAGCTTGGCCTGCACGGTAATGGGCAGGCCGAACAGATGAATGAAGCCCGCGGAATCCGCCTGGTCATATACCGAATCTTCGCCGAAGGTCGCCAGATCCTCACTGTACAGGCTGTACGGAGATGTGGTTCCCGCCGGAATGATATTGCCCTTGTACAGCTTGAGCTTCACATCACCGGTCACATTCTCCTGCGTTTTGTCCACAAAGGCGGACAACGCCTCGCGCAAGGGCGTGTACCACTGGCCGTTGTAAACGATATCGGCAAATTTCTGCGCCACCAGCGCCTTATAGTGGGCGGTCTCCTTGTCCAGACACAGCATTTCCAGCTGCTCGTGGGCAAAATACAGGATGGTGCCGCCCGGCGTCTCGTACACACCGCGGCTTTTCATGCCCACAAGACGGTTTTCCACAATGTCGATGATGCCGATGCCGTTCGCGCCGCCCACAGCGTTCAGCTCTTTCAGCAGTGTGCTGGCCTTCATGGCCTTGCCGTCCAGCGCGGTGGGCTTGCCCTTTTCAAAATGAATGGTAATATAGGCGGGCGTGTCGGGCGCCTGCTCGGGCGCGACGCCAAGCTCCAAAAAGCCCGGTTTTGCGTAATCCGGCTCGTTTGCAGGGTCCTCCAGGTCCAACCCCTCGTGGGAAAGATGCCACAGGTTTTTATCCTTGGAATAATTCGTTTCACGGTTGATCTTCAGCGGCACATGGTGCGCCTCTGCATAGTCGATCTCCTCTTCGCGGCTCTTGATGTCCCATTCGCGCCAGGGAGCGATGATTCCCAGGTCCGGTGCAAAGGCTTTTATGGCAAGCTCAAAGCGTACCTGGTCGTTGCCCTTGCCCGTGCATCCGTGGCAGATAGCGTCCGCGCCTTCCTTTTTGGCGATCTCTACCAGCTTCTTCGCAATGGGCGGGCGCGCAAAGCTGGTTCCCAGCAGGTAGGTGCCTTCGTATTTTGCCCCCGCCTGCACCGTGGGAATGATATAGTCTTCCACAAACTCGTCCACAAGGTCCATCACATACAGCTTGCTGGCGCCGGTGGCAAGCGCCTTGGCCTCCAGTCCGTCCAGCTCTGTTCCCTGCCCTACGTCTCCGGCGGCGGCAACGACCTCGCAGCCGTAATTCTCTTTCAGCCAGGGAATGATGATGGAGGTATCCAGCCCGCCGGAATAGGCGAGCACCACTTTTTTGTACTGCTTTTTCTGCTTTTCCATGTTCGTTCGCTCCTATTGCAAATATCGTCTGCCGGGACTCCGGCGTTTGTGCCCGGCCTTTTTCCGGGGAAATACCGCTGCCGCGTTACAGCACCTTGGAGAGGAAGCTTTTCAGGCGCGGATTCTGCGGGGATGCAAACAGCGCGTGCGGCTCATTCTGCTCCATCACACATCCGTCATCCATAAACAGCACCCGTGTGGACACCTCGCGCGCAAACCCCATCTCGTGGGTCACAATGACCATTGTCATGCCCTCCCGGGCCAGTTCGCGGATAAGGTCCAGCACTTCGCCCACCATCTCAGGGTCCAGCGCACTGGTAGGCTCGTCAAAAAGCATCACTTCCGGCTCCATGGCCAGCGCGCGTACGATGGCGATGCGCTGCTTCTGCCCGCCGGAAAGCTTGTTTGGATAGGCGTCCGCTTTGTCCGCCAGGCCGATACGCTCCAGCAGACGCATGGCTTTTTCATCCGCCTCTGCCTGTGTCTGCAGCTTCAGGTTGACGGGCGCCAGCGTGATATTCTGTTTCACCGTCAGATGCGGGAACAGGTTGAAATGCTGGAATACCATACCCATCTTCCGGCGGATGCGGTTGATGTCACAGTCCTTTGCGGTGATGTCCTTGCCCTCGAACCATATCTCTCCGCCCGTGGGCTCCTCCAGCCTGTTCAGGCACCGCAGAAAGGTGCTTTTTCCGCTGCCCGACGGACCGATGATGGCGATTTTTTCGCCCTTTTCAATGGTCTCCGTCACGCCCTTGAGCACCATATTCCCGCCGAAGGCCTTTTGCAGATTTTTAACCTCGATCACTTTGCGCCAGCCTCCGTTCCATTTTTTTCTGAATGGCTGTCATGCCTACCACCAGCAGCAGATAAATAGCCGCCGCAATGAACAGCGGCGCGCTGTTGAACGCGATGCCCCGGATGGAATCGGATACCTTCGTCAGATCCCGCGCGGCGATATATCCCGCCACACTGGTCTCTTTAAGCAGCGCGATGAACTCGTTGAACAGTGCGGGCAGAATATTTTTGACCGCCTGCGGCAGCACGATGAGCCGCATCGTCGCGCCCTCGGAAAGCCCGAGGCTTCGCCCTGCCTCCGCCTGTCCGGGGTCGATGGAAGCGATGCCGCCCCGGATGATCTCTGCCACATAAGCGCCCGAGTTGACGCCGAAGGCGAACACGCAGGCCTCAAAGCTGCCGTTGAACAGGATTGTGTAGGCGATTAGGAGCTGTACGACGATGGGCGTGCCGCGGATGACCGTGACATATATACCGCAGGCGGCATTTACTGTTTTCCAGCCAAAGCTCTTTTTGCCGCCGGCATAATATTTCACCAGCGCCACCAGCACGCCGATGCACACGCCGATCAGGCATGCCAGCGCCGCCAGCGCTATGGTCATCCCCAATCCCTCGAGATATTGAACCCATCGGCCTTTGTACACCGTCACCTTATAAAAATCGCTCAGCAGCTTGTTCAAGTCGTTCCAAAAATTTTCCACGGAGGGATAGCCCCTTTCCTTATTTGCTCTGCCGCATGCTCCCGAAAGCTGCACGGCCCGCGCTGCGCGGGCCGTGTGCATTTTCCGCCTGCCCTCCGGACGTCAGCCCTCTGCGCAGATCTTCAGATGCTTATCCGTCAGCGACTCCACTGTGCCGTCGTCCATCGCCTTCTGCAGCACACTGTTGACGACCTCCAGCAGGTCCTCGTTGCCCTTGGCCACGCCCATGGCCATTTCCTCCTCAGTGAGAAGCTGCTCCACAGTTTCCAGTGCATCCGGGTTCGCCATTGCCAGCGTCTGCGCAGGCACCTTGTCCAGGATGGCCGCGTCCGCTTTTCCTCCCATCACAGCCGTAGCGCATTCATTGGCATTTTTAAACGCCAGCGGTTCAATGCCAAGCTCTTCCTGTGCGTAGATGTGAGCGGTCGTGCTCTCCTGCACAGCGATATTCTTTCCCGCAAGGTCGTCGGCCGTCTTGATATCGCTGCCCTTCGGCACCAGCAGGATCAATCCGTTCAGTGTATAAGTAATGGAGAAATCAATTTGCTCCGCGCGCTCGGGCGTAGCCGTCATACCCGCTGCAATGAGCTGCCCCTTACCGCTTTTCAGCGATTCGATCAGCAGGTTGAAGTCCATATCCAGCACTTCCAGCTCCACGCCCAGCTCATCGGCCACCAACTGCGCCAGGTCGATGTCCACACCGGCCGGCTTGCCGTCCTCGCCCAGATATTCGAACGGCGGAAAACCCGTGGCCGTCATCATCGTCAGCACGCCTTTTTCCTGAATCTCCTCCACAACGGACGTCCCGCCTGCTGAGTCCTGGCCGGATGCCCCGGAGGACGCGGACGCGCTGCCCGCCGCCGAGCTTGCCGGAGCGGATGCGCCCGAACCGCCGCAGGCCGCCAGGCCCAACATCAGAACCGCTGCCATTGCAAATGCCAATATCTTTTTCATAACTCCCATGCTCCCTCTCTTGTTCCCATTTTGTGCGCCGCCCCTCCGGCGGCTTCCATGGCATTATTATATTCGCATATCTATTCATTGTCAACGAATTTTTATGCGATTTGTTTCTTTTCTGCACATTGCACAGCATTTAACCCTCCGTGCGCGCCTTCATAAGCATATTTATACAAAATTGAATTTATTTTATGTATATATTTGCATTTAATCTTTAATTATGCTACTATATATACATTCTCAAACAAAGATGCGGAGCGGTAAAAATGCTTGATACATCCTTATGCAATTCTTATCTTAGCGTAAATTTGCAGACGATCATTAATAATATGCAAAGCATTCAAGAGGATATCGGGCCGGATGTGGAATGCATCCCTGTGTTGAAGGACAATGCTTACTGCCTGGGTGCTGTACCCATTGCCAAAGCGCTTTGCACCTACGCGAACGTGCGCACCATCGCAGTTGCGCAGGTGTGTGAGGGCGTTGAACTGCGGCAGGCCGGATTGTCCGCTCCTGCCGTTCTGGTACTGGGCGGCGTGCCGGAGCGGTTATTCCCGGCTGCGGTCGAGTATGGGCTGCAGCTCACCGTGTTCCATCCGTCCACTGTGTATGCACTGGAAAAACTGGCCGCCGCGCAGGGAAAACGCGCCGAAGTACAGATCAAAGTTGAAACCGGGCTGAACCGCACCGGCGCAAAGCCCGGCGCAGAGCTGGGCGCGCTGGCCACCGCGCTGGCCGCCTGTCCCCATGTGCGCACAATGGGGGTATTCTCCCATTTTTCCACGGGCGAGACAAAAGAAAGCCCTACGGCCTACCGGCAGTTTCAACTTTATCAGCAGGCTTTGGCACAGCTTCAGGCCGCAGGCATCGATCCGCCACAGAAGCACATGTGCAACAGCGGCGGCAGCGACTGGTTCCGCGCCTCGTTCTGCAACGCAGTACGCATCGGGCGCCGGCTGTATATGGATAATCAGGCCGAACCGCTCACACCCGGAACGCCGGGTGCGGTGCAGGAGGCATGCAGCTGGCGCGCCTCGGTAACGAACCTGCGCGTTGTGGAGGCCGGAGATACTGTGGGATATGACGCAGCCTGGACAGCGCCGCGCCGCACCCGCGTCGCCACCGTATGCGTGGGCTACGGCGACGGCCTCTACTATCCTCTGGCGGAAGCAGGCGGCCCGCTGCTGGTGGGGGAACAGAAAGCCCGGCTTCTGGCTACCTGCATGGACCAATGCTTCGTGGATGTGACTGATATTCCCTGCCGCGCAGGAGACGAGGTCACCTTTTTCGGGCAAAGCAGCGGGGGTGCAACCATGCCCATCCAGGAACTCGGCAAGTTCATGCATGTGGAAGGCGTATATTTTTACAGCTTCCTCTCTCCGCGCGTGGCGCGCGTATACGAGGGACTGGAACCGTGAACGGAACATCTGCGCGGATGCGCCGCACATAAAACACAATATACAGGAGGAAATACGATATGCCGAATACCTATGAAACCAAATTGTGGGGAGGGCGATTCCGCGGCGATGAGGACGCGCTGATGCAGCATTTCAACAGCGAGTGCTGGCGCACCAGCTGGCTGGTGGAGCCGGATATCCAGGGCAGCCTTGTCCATGTGGCCATGCAGGTAAAATGCGGCCTGCTCACCTCCGCCGAGGGAGAGGCACTCACCCGGGGCCTGGAAACCATCCTGGCCGATTTCAAGGCCGGGCAGCTTGTTTACACCGAAGAATACGAGGATGTGCATACCTTTGTGGAGCTGCACCTGATACGCCGCGTAGGGGACGTGGGCAAAAAGCTGCACACCGCCCGCAGCCGCAACGACCAATGCAATGTGGATATGAAGCTGTACGTCAAGCAGCAGGCACATCATGTGGCCGCTCTTATCGACACCTTCTGCGCCACGCTGCAGCGTGTTGCAGAGGAAAACCCGTGGATGATGCCGGGCTACACTCATCTGCAGCGCGCGCAGGTGGTAACGTTCAAATACCATCTAATGGCCTACTGTGAAATGATGCTGCGGGACAAAAAACGCCTGCTGAATGCCGTGGATGTGATGGATGAATCCCCCTTGGGCTGCGGCGCGCTGGCAGGAACCACCCATATCATCGACCGCTCCTATACCGCTCAGCTCCTGGGCTTTTCCCACGGCGCATGCAAAAACTTTCTGGATGGCGTGTCCGACCGGGATTTTGTGCTTGAGGTACTCTCGGATTTCAGCATCCTGATGATGCACCTCTCCCGTCTGGCCGAGGAGCTCATCCTCTGGAGCAGCGCTGAATTTGGTTTCGTAGTGCTGGACGACAAATATACCACAGGCTCCAGCATCATGCCGCAGAAGAAAAATCCGGACGGCGCGGAGTTGGTACGCGGGCGCACGGGCCGCGTCTACGGCGACCTGATGGCCTTGTTGTGTGCGATGAAAGGTCTGCCTCTGGCCTACAACAAGGACATGCAGCAGGACAAGGACTCCTTTGCAGATGCGCTGGACGTGGTAACGGCTTCATTGATGATGATGGAGCGCATGATCGGTACGCTGCAGGCAAAGCCAGAGGCCATGAAGGCCGCGGTGAAAAAGGGCTTCCTGAATGCCACGGAAGTGGCGGACTATCTGGTGCAGCACGGCGTTCCCTTCCGCGACGCTCACGGCATCGTGGGACAGATCGTTATTTATTGTGAGGACGCGCAGAAAGGCATCGAGGAACTTTCCCTGGACGAACTGCTTCAGTTTTCACCCGCCTTCGGGCCGGATATCTTCAGCTACATCGACTACGCCGCCATTCTGCAAAAAGGCATCAAAAAAGAAATGCTGTAATACAAATAAAAAACGCCCCCGCCTGCGGCATAAGGCCGCTGCGGAGGCACTTTTTATTTTCGGAACTGATGCGGAGAAGTTTCGCTTATACTTCGAAGTTCACGGCGGTGTCGCCCTTCAGGTCCGTGCCGAACTCATAATCGTTGCCCGGCAGAATGGCATTGAGCAGAATGCCCACAATGGCCGCGATGGCAAGGCCGGACAACGTAAAGCTGTAAGATGCGCCAAGCGGCACCGTGATGCCGCCCACGCTGTTGAAGCCCAGCGCGGAGACCAGGATGACGGCCGCGATGATCAGATTGCGGGATTTTGTGAAGTCCACCTGGTTCTCCACGACGTTGCGCACACCCACGGAAGAGATCATGCCGTACAGCACAAAGGAGATGCCGCCGATGATGGCGGAAGGCACCGTCTGGATGGCTGCGCCGATCTTCGGGAAGAAGCTGAGCAGGATGGCAAAGCATGCAGCGATACGCATGACACGGGGATCGTACACCTTCGTCAAAGCCAGCACGCCGGTATTCTCGCCGTATGTAGTATTGGCCGGTGCGCCGAAGAAACCCGCCAGGCTGGTGGCAAGGCCGTCGCCCAGCAAGGTGCGGTGCAGGCCGGGGTCGGACAGGTACGGACGCTCACAGGTGGCACTGATGGCTGCAATGTCGCCGATATGCTCCATCATGGTGGCCAGTGCGATGGGCGCAATGGTGATGCAGGCGCTGACGCTGAACTTGGCCATGCTGCCCGTATGGATGGCCAGGCCGAACCAGTCGGCCTGCTGGATGGCGGTAAAATCCACCTCGCCCATGAAGAGTGCAGCGATATAAGAGACCACGATACCGATGAGGATGGGCAGGATCTTCACCATACCCTTGCCCCAAATGTTGCATACCACGATGACGGCCAGCGCGATAAATGCCAAAAGCCAGTTGGACTGACAGTTCGTGATGGCGCTGGGCGCAAGGATCAGGCCGATGGAAATAATGATGGGCCCGGTGACGACCGGCGGAAAGAACCGCATGATCTTGCGCACGCCGAACACTTTGATGAGAGCGCTGAGGATCACGTAGATCAGCCCGGATACTACGATGCCGCCCGCCGCATACGGCAGCATCTCGCTGGGGGTGCCATCTGCACCCAGCGGGGCCACAGCAGCATAGCCGCCCAGGAACGCAAAGCTGGAACCGAGGAACGCCGGCACCTTGCCCTTTGTCAGCAGATGGAACAGCAGCGTTCCGATGCCCGCGAACAGCAGCGCCGTGGAAACGCTGATACCCGTCAGAATGGGCACGAGCACCGTCGCGCCAAACATGGCGAATGTGTGCTGCACGCCCAGCACCAGCATCTTGGGTACGCCCAGCTTACGGGCGTCGTACAGCCCTTCCCTGCCGAGCTCGATCTTTTTGGTCTCTTCGCTCATTGATACTTCCTCCTCAAATCAAATGCCTTCTATTCCAAACACCATGTACGGTGTAAAGGCCGCGCGGCCAAAAAAAGAGGCATTTCCCTTATCGCCGCCGATAACGGAAAATGCCTTTTCTGTTATGAAGGAAAGAATAGAATATACGGCCCCGCCGTGCAGCCGAACGCCGCGCGGGGAAGGATAAGCGCCGTATGAAGCTGTGCGCAAAGCTGCCGCATGTTCCAAACCTCTCTTTACATTTTATTTATAATACCAGACATGCGCGCGCGTTGCAATACTTTTTTCTCCCTTCTTTTTCAAAATTTGCAGCGGCGGCATTTCAACCCTTTCCCGCACTCGCTCCTTTTCGCATCATTGCGCGCAGCTCTTCCAGCGCTTTTTTCTCGATGCGGGATACATAGCTGCGGCTGATGTGCAGGATATCCGCCACCTGCTGCTGTGTCAGCGGCTGCGTGCCCGAAAGGCCGTAGCGCATGATGACGATCTGCCGTTCCCGGCCGGAGAGGCGGTTCACCACACGGTAGAGCGCCTCGGTCTCCTCCTTGCGCTCGTAGTCCTCGTGCACGTCGAAGGTATCGGCCACTACGTCGTTCAGTGTCAGGCTGTTCCCGTCCTTATCGCTGTCGATGGGCTCCTGAATAGACACGTCGTTCTGGCTTTTTTTACCCGCTCGGAACTGCATGAGCACCTCATTCGCTATCCTCACTCAGCGGAACTTCTGGTGCGTCAAACGGGGGTAAATCGGCCTCTCCGTCGCCTGCAAAGAGGTAAACCCAGGCATTTTCGCCGTCCCAGACCACTTTTTTCACGATTGCACGCAGCAGACGCCGTTTTTCCTCCACGGTGCAGTCATCCACGTTTGCGGCAAAGGATTCGATCATCTGGCGGCTGAACGCGAACTCCTGATCCGCAAACCGCTGGTGTTCCGTCAGGGTTTCCAGCTCGGCAAGGCGATTTTTCATGTCCTCGCCGGTCTGGTGCAGCTCCTGAATCTGCTCCATGATATACGGCTCGGCAGAGGTTCCGGCACTCTTGGTCAGGGAGCTGACCAGCGCCTTGATGCTGCTCTCGTTCTCGGCCAGCTTTTCCTTCAGGGTCAGCAGCTCTGCGTCGTATCCCTCCCGATTACCGCTGATGGCTTTCTTCGTCTGAGCCAGGAAGTCGGCAAAGAAGCTCCGGTCTTCGGACAGTTTTTTGATTTCGGAGATCACCTTTGCGTCCAGTGTGTTGCCGTTGGCATTTTTCATCTGGCAGCGGGATCTCTGGCTCCGTTCCTTGGTGGAGCACATATAAGTGTAGAGCAGCTCGCCGTTCGCCGCATGGCGGTTGGTCAGCTTGGGGCGCATATAGTCGCCGCAGTCACCGCAGACCAGAAGCCCGGACAGCAGTGCCACGTTGCTGCGGGGCCTGCGGTAGCTCTTGGACTTGTTGACCTCCAGCATGGACTGCACCTGGATCCATTGCTGGCCGGGAATCACGCCGGGGTGCTTGCCCACGGATACGATCCATTCCTCCATGGGGCGGATCTGGTGCGCCTTGCCGGGGCGCTGCAGGGTGCGGTTGTAGGCCATGATGCCGTGCTTTCCGTCAAAATCGGATTTTTCCGCAAACAGGTCAACGTGGTTTTCCGTCAGATATCCGTAGGCCACCTCATCGGCGATCATATAGACCGGGTTGGTCAGAATGCCCTTGATGGCAAAGCGGGTGAAGTTCTTGCCCCGCTTGGTGGTATACCGTTTCTCCAGAAGAAAGGCATCCACTTTGGTGAGGGACCCGGTTTCCAGAAACTTTTCAAAAATCAGCTGGACAAGGCTGATCTCCTCCGGGATGATCTTCAGCTTACAGGCTTTTCTCACCTTGCCGTCCACGGTCACGTTGGATATGCTTTCGGATTCATAGCCGGTGGGTGTAGTGCCGCCCAGCCAGCGCCCGGTTTTGGACAGCTCGTGCATATTATCCCGGATGCGCTCGGCAATCGTTTCTCTTTCAAGCTGGGAGAACACGGAGGCAATATACATCATGGCCCGTCCCATGGGGGAGGAGGTGTCGAACTGCTCCCGGATGGAAATGAAGTCAATGTGCCGGTCGCCCAGGTCTTCGATGAGCTTTGCAAAGTCGCCGATGTTGCGGCTGATGCGGTCCAGCCGGTATACCACAATGGCGGCAAACTTTGTTTTCTGGGAGTCCTTCATCATTTTCTTGAACTGAGGCCGCTCCAGATTGCCGCCGGAAAAGCCCTCGTCTTCATAGACCAGCGCCGCGTCTGCCTCTTCCTGACTAAAGTGGACAGCAATGTACTGGCGGCACAGCTCGATCTGATTTTCGATGCTCTCGCCCTTGCCGGTAAACTTGGACTTACGGGAGTAGATGACAAATTGTCTGGTTTCCTTTTTCATAAGCGCACCTCACGCGTATATGATATGTTGATAGATATATCATATCACAAAGGAATCCATTTGAAAAGGAGCCAGGAAACAGATTCACAGATTTTTTTGCTTCAGAAGCAGGTCGTGATTTTCTGTCAGTTTTTGTGGCGATTTCCGCGTGCTTTGTCCAGCAGGAACGGCGATAAAATGGAGCGGCGTATGATTTCACATCCGACGAATGTAAGGCGATACAGGAAAGAAAAGTGGCTGGTTTGAACCTTTTTTATTGCTGAACGAATGCCGCCGCCCAAGCTTCTTAGCTCGGGCGGCGGTTGCATTACGTTTTTACGATGTTCCGCAGATATTCTTCCACGTTCTGATATTGGATGCCCTCAATAACTCTGTTTTCGCCGCGATAGAGAACCGTTTTCCCGGTGATGGGACCGTAACGGTGCTCAGCCTGAGCGCACTTTTCTTCGTCGATCAGATGCCGGTACTGCTGAGGCGCAATTTCTGCGCTGTGCTTGATCTCAAAGATATGGCAGGAACCGGCGACAGGGTCAAATACCACCATGTCGAACTCACCCACGGGAAATTGCAGGACAAATACCTGCTTTTTGAGATTCGCCAGCTTGGTTTCAAGCAGGACAATGTCTTCCAGCATCCGGCCTCTGATCTCGGTCAGAATGCGTTCCTGAACAGCGGTACGCTCCGGCAGAGACAGAGCGCTGAATGTCTCATCCAGCAACAGGCTGCGGATCAGCGCATCGGCCTGTGCATAGCGGAGACCGGGTTGGGCGATCACCGTCCGGCTGGATTTCCGGCTGACATCCGGCAGATATCGCACATCAATGTCTTGCGTTAAATCCAGCAGGTCCAGATATTCTTTGATCTCCGCCGCATGGACATCATCCAGCGCAACAGTCTGCTCTGCCCGATTGCGAATATCCAACAGCTGCCGCAGGCTTTCCGTCACAGCGGCAAGGTCGATCCGGTCCAGAATATCCGTCGGGTTTTCACGGTCCCGCCGCAGATTGCTGGCAGAAATGCCAAGGTCATGGGACTTGAAGTCCTGTGTCAGCACCTCTAGCGTAAAGCGGTGGTTGATGTCCTCCACCACCCGGTTGATGGCGCTGGTCAGCTCGTTCCCGTCGTAGAGGTCGCGCAGGTGCCGGAAATGCCCCTCGTACTGGTAGCAGCGCAGTGAATGCTGGATGTTGCGGGCAATGGCCGTGTCCACATACTCATCGGCGCTTTTTTTGCTGGCAAACGTAGAGGTTTCGTTATAGTGAACGCCGCCGAGGCTCATGGTGCCGCCGAAGCGGATGTATTCATCGATGCCGTGGATACCAAGAACAGACTCAAACTCGCGGTAAGGAATGAAGGTCGTGTGCAGCAGAATACAGCGGTCATAGAGCTGCTCATCCTCCGTGAACAGGAAACCCAGCGAATCTGTGCCGGACAGCACGATTTTCATTCCGCAGGCGGCGAACACATCGGAGAACAGCGCCGCGCCCTCAATAAAGTCCTCCATCAGTGTTACTTCGTCGAGAAACACATAGCGGAAGCCCTGCTCCTCCAACGCCTTGAGATCGCGGTTCACATCAGCCAGTGTGTCTCTTGCTGTGATTTGAACGAAAGCTGCTTTCGAAAGCTCTGCGTCGCTCATCTCTACGAAGATCTGACGGATCATGGTTGTTTTTCCCGTCCGGCGCAAACCATAGAGAATGAACACTTTATCATGCTGCTCTCCGTAAATATAGTCATTCAGCTGCCGGAAGCATTCGCGCTTGCGATATTTGCGTACAGAGGCAGAAAAGGTACGCAGTGCCTCGCCAGTGCGGATATTCGTTGCAAAGGTATGTGCAGAGACGGCAGATACGGATTTCTTGGGCAGCTGCTTCTGCAGCACCTTCAATTCTTTTTCCAGTGCTTTTCGTCGCTCAATCTGCTTCTGGAAAGAATCCACCTCTTCTGCAGGAATATACTTCTCCCGGCGCTTCTTGTTCTCTGTCCAGCGGTGATAGAAATACACATTGCCGTTGATCGCCTTCTTTGTGACAGACCCAGCAGGCAGCTCTGCAATCTGCTGTTCCAGATCAGCAATCTTGGCTTGCAGTTCAGACAGTTCCATGGTACACCTCCCCGGTGAAACTATTATATGCAAATTATACCCCATTATACTCTCGAAATCAAGGGTATAATGGGGTATAATCGAAACTAATACAATCTAGCATTCATAATAGAATTGTTGCAACGAAGCGTTATGTCTCAAAGAATGGATTTACTTTCAATGACATCTCCACATTTTTTGTATCTGATTGCATTCCTAATTATTCTCGACATAATCATTTCTTCTTTAGCGCAGTCTCAATTTTCTCTTTTTCTCCACTTCCGTCTGTGCGGAGGCGCAACAGCGGCAGACCGCACTTTTCCAGAATCGAGTTCTTTTTCTTATCTCGCTCCGCCTGCTTGCTCCCGACTCCGTGGAAGCCAGTCCCATCCACTTCAATCACCAGCACAGGTTGTTTATCCATTCGATTGAACAACAGAAAATCAACATGCGTTAACGGATTCCGGGCATATTCGCGTTCTTCGTCCGTCAACGGCCCATAATCTTTCACCAGTGTCGCAAGAGAAACATGTACAGCGCAGCCAATGGTGGAAAACACCTCCTCGGACAGCACTTCTTGAATCACAGAATACATGAGATTCTCGGAATCATACTCAGATACTCTCTTATGTTTCTGCAAATATGCCCTGCGCTGTTCGGCATATCCATGATAGAGCATATCAAACACGGAGTAAACCTGACTTTGGATAACCTCAAAATTGTTATATTCGATGTATCGTGTCAGGTCACCATAATTGGTATGGTCATTGCGCGGGTCCTGTGATGTGACCACTGACAGAGAATGGACCGCGCGGGAAACTGCAACATTCAGCATATGGGGATCATCCACAAAATCTGTGATGACATTGTCTACTGAAGTTAAAATGATGGCGTCCTGTTCTCGACCTTGAAATTTGTGGACGGTATCCACTTCGTAGGCGTCGCTCAGTTGTTTTCGGATGGCCGCCACCTGATCACGGTAAGGCGTAATGATGCCGATGCTCTGGAAGTTCTTCTGATGAAGTCGCGGAAGCACCTCCTTCTGGATGACATCAATCTGGCGCTGGTTGAGATGACCACGGGCGTGGTTGCCGGCAGTTGTCCGGTACATGGTCAATACATCCGGCTCATTGTGATCCTTTGTCATAACGATCAGCTGCCCGTGATAGAACTTCTGGTTGCAAAAATTAATGATCTTCGGATGACAGCGGTAGTGCTCACGCAACAACGTAACCGGTGCATCCTGCCATATTTCCAGCGCAGAGGAAAGCAAACTATGGGTAGAAAAGCGGTATCGCTCGTCCATGGAATACTTTTGCCAAATGGCATCGCTGGTACGAATGTCGCCCTCTGTCAGCACATTGGGGAGCTGCTTTAAGTCACCGACAATCACAACATTTCGTGCGCAGGAAAAGGCCAATACACCAGTAGCCAGATCGACCTGGGAGGCTTCATCCACGATGAGATAATCGTAGATATGATCCATACTCAGTGTTCCCTTGATGGAATAGGTCGTACTAAGCACCACTGGATACTCACGTGTAAACTCCGCAGAATGCCAGCGGAAATCATTCTTTTCAAAACGCCGTCTGCCGCTCTTCCAGTGATACCGTGCTGCGAACTCTGCCCGGAACAACCGTAACGACTTCTGAGTAAGCTCGCCCATCTTTGCGTCAAAAGCGTAATGTTCCAGCTTGCGGCTCAATTCCTGTTTCTCACTCTCCAGTTCCCGCCTCTTAACAGTGTAAAACTGACTCTGTAAATAGGGAATGACCAGATCTGGAGAACGGAGAAACAATTTGAGCGCATTACGATTGAACCGGAACATGATGGAGAGTTTTTGTAAAAGGCCCAAACGGCTCTCATGTTCTACGTGCTGTTCAAATTCCATCCAAAGCGCAAGGATTTTTTGTGAGGACAGCTTGTCCAGACTTTCCGTCGGCGCATCGCTGTATGTCGCAAAGTATTCCTTAAAATAGTGCTGTTCTGGATTAAGCTGCAAGAATTCCTGCTCAATTTCCGCGATGCGGTTCTTTGCGTTGAGCATTTCATTCAGTTCTTTGGAGAGCACGGTCGCTTCCTGCTCCAACTGCCGCTGCTCCTCCAGAGGCATCTCCCAATCGCTCATATCCGGATAGGTGCTGGTCTGAGCCTCCAGAAACTTTTGCTTGTTGGCAAGACTTCCAAGAAATGCAGTCAGGAAGGCGGCATTCTTCTTTTCCAGCTTTTCCGCCACATTGCGCGTTGCGGAGTTATTGTTGGATGTAACTGCTACAGTCTTCCCGCTCCGGACGATGTTGGCAATGATATTCAGAATTGTCTGCGTTTTTCCCGTCCCCGGAGGTCCCTGAATGATGCTGATTTTAGAGGAAAGCGCCCGTTCCACCGCCAGCTTCTGACTTTGGTTCAAACCAAACGGATAGATCACCATCTCCGGCATCCGGGGTGCTTTGATATCTTTCTGCGGGGCAAGATAACTTGCCAGCACAGTATCCTCGCTGACCTGTTTTATCTTGTCGTACTGCATACTCAGAATGTTGAGTCCATTCTCCGCTACAAGACTAATCACCGCAGCAGTTTCCTTGAAATACTGGAATGTTTCCTGATTTTTGCCGTCTGTCAGGCAATTCTGCTGAAGCTGCACTTCGCTTTTACGGAATGATAGATCTTTCTTTCCACTGCGGACAATGCGATAATATCTTTCAAAATCCAGAAGTTCATCAATTCCGCTGATTGTTTGCCCATTTGCGGTAACAATCACCTGTGTAGGGTCAATTATCTTTTGCAGGGGCAATATCTCCACATTACTACTCTGAAAGCTGTATGTCTTATTGGGCGCATTGGTATAGATGACCTCGCACTTCCCGTCATGGAACTGAAAGCTTGTAACCGAGTCAGTCTGATCTCTTCCTTTTATGATAATCAGGTGCTTTCGTGCCTCCATAGGTGTCTCCTCAAAATCACGCCAAGTATGTCATCCCACTACCAACTTATTCGTCTTCTTCAAGAACTTCGCAGGGATTGGGCGATCCAGCCGCCACGTGATATTCATCGGCCTGCTGCCATCATGCCTCACATAGTTAGCTGTTCCCAGATAAGTGTACGCCTCTGCACCGCCGGTCACACGGTCAGCCTTAAACTCCCGGACGAACAGCAGCACCTTGCTTCCCCGCTCCTTATGGTGGATATATCGCTGGCCTGTGGGCGAATTCTCCGCCGTGGTGCTTTGGCTTTGCCAGTGAAACAGACTCTCACTAACGGAGTAGTCATTGTACATGGTGGTTGGCGAATAGTCTTTGTCCGCCTTGTTCAGCGTCACGAATAACACATCCAATTGCTTGTCCGGCAGCCATTTGACGCCCTCACGCACAGTTGCCGGCTTCATAAAGTCCAGGGCCACCAGAAGCTGGTCGCGGGTATAGGTACAGTGCAGATCCAGCGGGCAGTTAAAGCCCAGATCTACCGGCTCGTCAATAAAGTCAATCTGTTCAAAGCGATAGCGCAGCAGTTCCAAGAGTTCGCTTAGCAGGACTGTGCTATCTGACAGGGCATAGAGGTTGTCCAGCACTTCTTCACTACTCCAATCCTCGACTGACTTTCCCCAGATCGTGATATAGAACATCTGCAGCATACGCTTTTCAACATCGGACAACGCTGCGAAATCCACATCGTCAAGACGCGGCAGAATATCCAACAGGAAGGAAATCCAACGACGAGAATCAATGACAGCAAGGCGCGCAAACGCCTTGGTCAAGGTCTCTTCCAGAGGCTCCTTAAAGTCCTCAATGACATCTGCTCTGGCGCAGACGCGAGAGAAGGACGAGAACTTATAAATTGCTCTGGGATCAAGATGGTAGTAGTCGAGGAAATTGGCCAGTGTAAGCTCCATGCCACTATCTTCTGCATAGGTAGCCACGCGGGCCATCAGCCCTGCCGCGTTGCCGTAGGAAGCACGGATGTTATCCAGTATGTACTTCGCCGCTTTCTTCTCCAACTGAATATAGCATCCCTTGGGAACGGACACAAAGCCATCCTTGATTTCGCGGCTCACACTTCGTGTAGTATTCGACAGCAACGCCGCAAATTTATCCTCAAAATTGTACTTTCTGTTTGCTTGGCCGATGAAGTCTAATACGGTTAGGCATTCCTTATCTTCGGCCAGACGCAGGCCGCGGCCCAACTGCTGCAAGAAAATCGTTAGCGACTCAGTGGGGCGCAGGAAAAGAACGGTATTAACTTCCGGAATATCCACGCCTTCGTTATAGATGTCCACGACGAAGATAAACCGTACTTCGCCAGACACCAAGCGCTGTTTGGCTGCTTTTCTCTCCTCATCTGGGGATTGTCCTGTCAGGAACATGGACGGGATATTGTGGTCATTGAAATAGCGGCACATAAATTCTGCGTGATCTACGGTTACACAGAAGCCGAGGCCCTTCACTTCATCTATGTCCGTGACATATTTCAACAGCGAGGACACAACATGGTCGGCGCGTTGGGTGGCAATGGCGCCGCTGAAGGTGTAGATATGCTCCAGTTCGCTCTTTTGATAGCCACCAGCAGACCATTTTAGTGAATCCAGATCCACGGTATCGGTGACACCGAAATACTGGAACGGGCAGAGCAGCTTTCGGTCAATGGCTTCCGGCAGACGAATTTCCGCCGCAATACGATTGTTGAAGTATGGCAGAATACTCTTGCCGTCCATACGTTCAGGCGTAGCCGTCAAGCCCAGCAAAATACGAGGCTGGTAGTAGGCCAGGAGCTTCTGGTAAGTCGGAGCTGCTGCGTGGTGGAACTCGTCCACAATGATATAATCATAAAACTCCGGTGTTGTTTTGGCTGTGAAATCCTGCGAGTTAAAGGTCTGGATGGAAATAAACAGATTATCGATGCTGTCCGGCTTGTAGTTGCCCACGAACATCTCCCCGAAGTTGGCGTCCTTGAGTACAGCACGGAAAGTATACAGACTCTGCTTGAGAATTTCTTCCCGGTGTGCCACAAAGAGCAGTCGGCAAGGCTTGTCCGGATTCTGCTTGCGGAAGCGCTTGTAGTCTAAAGCAGAGATGACCGTTTTGCCGGTACCGGTGGCGGCTACCACCAGATTGCGAGTATACCCTCGGACGGTGCGCTCCGCCTCCAGCTTGTCCAAAACCTCCTGTTGATAGGAATAGGGGTTGATGTCCATGGTATAGACTTCTGCATTGTTGGTATCAAAGTATTTTTCTGCTTTCAGGGCACGGCTAAGGCGTTCTTTCTGCCCTTCATCATAATACTCAAATTCCCGGTCATTCCAGTAATACTCAAAGGTCGCGGCGATTTTATCAATGGTTTCAGGCAGGTCGCGCTTCGTTACCTTGGTGTTCCATTCAAGTCCGCTGGTCAGCGCGGCATTAGATAGGTTGGACGAGCCCACATAAGCCGTTGTGAAGCCTGTTTCGCGGTAGAAGATGTACGCTTTGGCATGGAGGCGAGTTGTCTTGGTGTTGTAACTGACCTTAACCTGTGTATTGGGCAGCTGACGAAGCTCCTCAATGGCTTTCACATCAGTAGCTCCCATGTAGGAAGTGGTGATAATACGGAGCTCACCGCCATTCTGCGTAAACTCTCGCAGCTCGTCCATAATGAGCCGCAGACCGCTCCATTTGATGAAGGACACCAGCATATCAATTCGATCAGCCGAGACGATCTCTTTCTTAAGCTCCGTAAACATCTGCGGCTCGTGAACGGCCCCAGTAAACAAAGAACTCTGGGCAATAGATGTTTCCGGCCGCTCTATGTCCGCCGCAGTTTTTCCCACAGCCAGACGCGGATCAGCTTCCCGTAAAAGTGCAAGAAGTTGCTCAGCACGCTTGTCAACACCCAGCGCAGCGAAATCCGCTTCATGCGTTGTATCTTGAATGAGACCAACAATTCGGTTTGCCAGAGCGATTTGAGCAGAAATATCTCCGCCGTTATCCAATACATTATCCAGGCCCTTCTGCACCACATCCGCCAGGTACTGCGCCAGAACCTTGGACGCCTCGGCCTTGTCAATGGGTGCAACAGCCTTGCGGGCTTCCGGAATCTCCGCAAGCTCGATAGTCAAGGCGTTATTGATAACTTGTTCATATAGGCCGTGGTGTAGCATAGTTTCGCTCCTTACAATTTCAGAAGAATTTTACAATATCTCTTCTCCGTTTATTTCTCACTTCTCAGGCATAATCTCCATCAAATGTTATCTAGAATCTTTTGAACGGCATATGGCTTGGCGTACTTGATATAAGCATCGCTCACGAAAATGGTGTTTGTAGCATGTGGTTCAACCCACATTGCCGGGTAGATAACAATCTTCTTTTTGCTTCTTCGCCCAGTTGCGGTAATTTCACTATCAACAGTGATTTCGCAGTCTGATTGCTTAAGGATATTCGCTAAAGGCATGATCATGTTAATCTGTGTCTCTGGTTTGATAGGGGATGCTTTTATTCCAGCAACACCCCATTCAAGGAGCTGAAGCGCAGCAAAGCGGTCAAGCATGCCGTGTACATACTGATTTCTGTAATGCTTCAGGCATTTGGAACATGCAGATCCACAATCACAGGAACTCAACAGCTCTTTCATATCGGATAGTAGTCCGGCAATTACATCGGCTACACTGACAGCATAACCAGCGCCGCTCGATAAACTATCGTAAAGATATATATCGACATAGGAGGCTTCAGTCCCAGTCCTGAGACGATAACCGGTGACAAGTTCGGTGAATTCTACATCAAGTTTTTTACTTGCCGCCAGTCGCAGTGCCTCAGCTAAGGATTGAGCTGCACGGCTAAGCCATGGATTGTCATTCCGGTGTGCATCAATAATCTTGTCGTCAATTGTGAATTCAAGAACCAACATATCAGTTATAAAGTCATAGCCAAGGTTCACATTGAAGGAATTACTGTGACGGCATTTGCTTCGGGCATACTTCGACTTGTATGGCCTGTTAACGTCATTCAGAACAGAAACATCGTCGCCTGGCATAGCAGCACCACAGTCTTTGCAGACCATAAAGCCCTTGTCATCCGATCCTTTATTCAGCATGATGATTCGCTGATTTGTTCGTGAAGCGATTCGTATATTCTTGCAACCTGGGGCAAGTTTCATTTCTTCTGCATCTGGTAGAGTTGAATACAGAGGCGGCTGTACGGCAGTATATTCTTCTGATAGCTGAACATCCGGTATTGCTTCCGCATTTCTTGGTGCAAAGCCCCAGGGCCGCATCATTTCACGAGTAATTTTGAGATCACCGTTCCCACAGAATGGGCAACGTTTTGTGTTTTCTTCCATCAAGCCAAACCAGCCACACTCAGGACAAGAGATAATCTGCTTCACATAATTGGGGTCTTCTGTATAGGCACGTGCCGGGGTTAGTGATTGACCATGACGACGTTCACTTCCGGGATAGTAGAATCCGCCAATCTGATAGGTTTGTTTATCAACAACAATTGCTCTGCCAGGAGCGTATTCACCAATGGCCACATCAAGTCCACGGTCAACCTCATAAAGAATTTTCCCGTACATATCCGGTATATAGGTACTTACGACGTTCTTCGGAAACGAATATGTTGGGATGATACCTTCTTCATAAAGAGCATCCAGGAGAACCTTTGCATCCCCTTCCTTAGCGCCTTCATCTACGCCAAAAAGCTCGGGATGAGCATGGCATTTTTCTTTAAGTGCATTAAAGGACTCTTTAAGTTCATCCACAAACACCGGATAATGAAATGTTACTCCGATAGGCAAAAGGAGCTTGTCCTTATCAACGTCATAGGAAGCAAGATAGTTTTTGAAACTGTCAAGGAAACCTTCGAGAAAAGCGGCTGCGGGAACTGTATCAAGGCTCATATGTTTTTCTGCGAGAAATTCCTGTAAGATAACCATGGCCAGATGGCGCTGGAGGAGTTTCTCGCTTCGTACATCAATCCAAGGCCTGCGGGGATCGCCACGGAACATGGGAATCGGGTCATTGAAGTACAATGTATCATGAGGACCATCTTCACAGAAGGTAACGATTGTAGATAAACTAGATCCACGTCGGCCCGCACGGCCAGCTCTCTGTTGATAGTTTTCACGCATTGGAGGAATGTTTCGCAGACCAACTGCAACTAGGGAGCCAATATCAATGCCAACTTCCATGGTAGTTGTGCTACTGAGAATATCGACAGGCGTTTCACCATCTTGAATCAAGTCCTGGAAGCGCAACTCATATTGTTCGGTCTTACTCCAAAGGTCGTCACGCTGGTCTTTATGTGAGAGCTGAGCAGTATGTTCCTCTGTGTCGATCACATGGATTGGCTCGCCTTGAACCGCGTCAGCAACCGGCTTTCTCCAGAAACAAAGTGCTTCGTATTCGTCGGATTCCATCTTGTGGATATGAGTAGAACCGCAGCTAGGGCATCTGCCTTTTAGAAAGAAAGGTGTCAACTCAGAGCACTGCTCACACTTGTACCATACATGCGTAGCATCATAACGTGTCTTTACTCTGGAAAGATCAATGTATAGTTTGCCGTTATCAGGTTGCGCTGAGTCAAGGAATGCTTCTTTCAATACTCGTTTCCAAGCCATCTCAGTTTCATTTCCCTCACTCCAACCCATGATTTCTCGGATGACTTTCGAAAACTCCCAATCTTTATCAAGTCCATAACCGCCTCGCTTTGGGCGAACCTTTAATCGAACCGTATCATTGATGGTATGACCAAGGGCAGTAGACATATCACAGATTGATAAAATCCAAGCGTTAAAGAGATTGATAAACTCCTCATCGGTGACCATCACATGGTTTTCCTCAAGAGCATCGACAGCATCAAAAAGTGCCTGATCTGTAGGTTCAATCCAGCTCGTAGCGGAGTCGTACAAAGTGTTATAACCTCCAGCGAACAGTCGAAGAAGGTATTCTTGCATCTGTACAGGCGCGTTCGCAATCGTAAATCGCGGAGCGTAGTCTCTTCCCCGTTTTACACATCGATTGTAATTATTCAGTGCGGAAGCACAATCTTCAGCGAATTTTGTGCGTTCATCGGCATGGAACATCTGCACATGACGCTGACCGGCTGCAAGGCAGAAATAATCGTATAGCGTATTCATGGATTGCTCAACTGTTTGCTCTTCCATTGTTTACATCTCTTGACAAGAGCATACAGCCCATAGTCAAGTGCGCTGGATAGTTAGGGTCAGATTTTCCACTCAATGGCGACACATTCAGCGGTGGCGCGGATTTGAGAAATAAGGCCGTCAGCCACTTGCCGCCTGTCCTCAAAGTCAATCTCTTCCCAGCGGTTCAGGTACACCGACAGCCGCTCGATCTGCTCCGGCGACATCGTTTCCGCAGACAGGGCCGCGATTTCTTTTGACAGCGTTTGCCGCTGTGCGTCCAATTCCTCAATCTTGGTGTTGGCGTAGGAGATCAAAACCGCGCTGGCCCCGGTCAGGGTGTTCAGCAGCTTTTCAATCTCGTCCTCCACACGGGCCAGTTCTACATTTAAGGCGGTCAGCTTGGGGTTGGCCTTTTCCCGTTTGCCCGTCAGGGTTTGGAATTGCGCCATCTTCTTTACCATTTCACCGTAAATAAACTGCTCAAATTCCTTTGTGCGGAGCGTCCCACAGCCCGAACAGCTTTTATTGTCCGCCCGCTTGGAGCAACGCAGGTATTGAACGCCTGACGGGTTTCCCACGCTCATTAAGGCGTACCCACAGCGGCCACATTTCACTTTCCCGGCCAGCCAGGTGTTTTTCGCCTTGCGCCCATTCTGGAACGTGGTATTTGCCATCAGCTTTTTCCGACAGCGGAGCCACACATCCGCCGATACCAGCCCCTCGCTGGGGGCCACCACAAGGATCTGGTCTTTCAGGTGCTTGTTTTTCCGTTCCTGCACATCCCGGCCCTGATAGAGATAACAGCCGTTTGTCCCCGCGAAGTCCGCCGCCTCGTTGATGACCACCGTACCCTGGCTTTTGAAAAATTCATACATATCCAGGTCGGCCTGGGCGTAAATGGGGTTGCGGAGCATTTGGGAGATAAAGCCACGGGTCAGCTCCTTGTCATAAATCAGGATGCCCTCGTCCGCGAAGTGCCGGGCGATGTCCCCGAAAGAGGTGGAGGGCTGGGCGTACATTTCAAACATCAGCCGGGCGATGTCCGCCGTTTCCGGGTCAGGCTTCATCATCTTTGTGCGGATGCCCTGAATGGTGGTGGGTTCCAGTTGAAAACCGAACGGGGCCGCACCGCTCATGTGAAAGCCCCGCTGGCACCGGGAGTAATAGGCATCCGTCACCCGCTTCTGAATGGTTTCCCGTTCAAGCTGGGCGAACACGATGCAGATGTTCAGCATGGCCCGGCCCATAGGGGTTGACGTGTCAAATTTTTCCGTGGAGGACACAAACTCCACGTTGTACGCCTGAAAGGTTTCCATCATGGTGGCGAAATCCAGAATGGAGCGGCTGATCCTGTCCAGCTTGTAGACCACCACCCGCTTAATCAGGCCCCGCTTGATGTCGGCCATCAGCTCCTGGAATTTGGGGCGGTCGGTGTTCTTGCCGGAATAGCCCTTGTCGGTGTACTGGCGGAAGTTACCCCCTCTCAATTCGTACTTGCAAAACTCAATTTGGCTTTCAATGCTGATGCTGTCCTTGCGGTCTACCGATTGCCGTCCGTAAATTGCATCTTCCCGAATATTCATTTGGTACTCCTTTCCGTATCAGGAGCTACCAAACCTTACAGCTATATTATACCTCTGGTAGCCCTATTCCACAAGGATGCCTCGCATTACATCACCTGCGCCCGGCCCGGCGCATACTTGATAAAGACCTCGAACAGACAGCTTTCAATTTCCCGCTTGCGCTTGTCCCGCGCCTTGGGGGACAGCACCGGGGTCAGATTTTCCAGCGTGATGGGTTTTCCCTGAAAAGAAGCGGTTTCCACTTCTTTGTGATAAGTAATCCGCATTTCTGCCATCGGAGCCTCCTTTACAAATCGGTGAACGGTTGCATACAGTTTCCCGCTGTCCTGTGGGGAAACGTCAAAAAGCGGCGAGTGTTCGCCGCCTTTTGACCTCCCCCCACCTCTGGCCAGGATGGCCAGAAGCGGAGGGGGACTGTATTCCATTTCAATCTGCAAAGGCCAGGGGCCGCCCCGCCGAGCTAATTTGGGCTGTCGCAAGACAGAACGCCCCGGCTGGGGCGGCCCCCTTGATTGCATTTTATACTGCGCCGTATTTGCCACGCATCCCCGGCGCGGGGAGTATTCCAGACCGCCGATGGCCTCGGCTGCATAGCCCCGCCGTACCGAGTTATCGCATACCGCAGGGACTCCCCCTCAAGTCTGTGGGAGGGCGTGAGCAAGTTTCATTATCCCCCGCGCTGTCATCGCGCCCGGCTTGCCACAGTCGGGTCAAAGGCTTACGGTGATCGCTCGGCCCAGCTTGTCATTCACCTCCTAAAGCTGTCCATCCTGGCGGCGCGCCTTTTGCCGCTATCACGCGGGTTTTGTATCTGGAATACTGTGTATTCAGTTGTCAGCGGGAGGGGCTTGTCCCTCCTCACCTATCAGGCGGAAAAACGGGGAAAAGTCCTCCCTCCTAAAAGAAATTTTCCAAAATATTTTTCAAGTTGAGCAAGCCCCGGTCAATGGAGCCGCTGATCCGGCTGATCCCCACGCCCTCGGCCCGCGCAAGGTCAGCTCTGCTGATACCCAGGATGTAGTGAGCATAGACGCGCCGGGCCTGGATGGGCGGGAGCTGGTCAATGGCCGCATGGATGGCGGCCCGGTTTTCCCTGTTCACCATCACCTGCTCCGGGGTCAGCGGGGGAAAGGTCACGTCCGCCTCAAAGCCGGGGGTGCTGTCCAGGGAACACTCGTCATGCTCCCGCTTGCGGCGCTTGTAGCTGTCGCCCAGGCGGCCCCCGGTGGAGAGGGTCACGGCGATCTCGTCCGATACTTCCATCGTGATGCGCTCGGTCAGGTGGGGGTAGTAGTCGTTCAGGATAATCATTTTCATAGTTACCTCCATTTCGATGTTGAGCGGTTGACGGGTCAGCAGATCGAAATGGAGGGAGTGGCGGGGAGCGGCATCCGGGGGAGCAGCTCCGCACCACCTCTGGCCACGATGGCCAGAAGCGACGGGAAACGACAACGCCCGCACAGTGTTGTACTGTGCGGGCGCGTGAAGTGACGTAATTCTTTATGTACTTGCAAATTTCGTGTTTGTGGCCGGAGTACCCCGGCGGGAGAGCTAAACTTTTTTTGACGAGTTAGAGGGGAGCTGAGTAAAAAAGGACATGGCAATAACCTCCAGAATACCGCCATGTCTGCATGACAATAGAAGAAAGGCGGCCTTGAATGTTCTCAAAGCCGCCTTTGCAAAATGGGCATGACCATGGGCTACTGCACGACGGCTTTTTTTCTTTTGCCGTCGTGCGGCAGTTTGTTTAATCTTGTGTTACAATGCAGAAGCCGGAGCTGGTCTGTGCATCTCTGCGTGTATGTTCATCAAATTCCTCTTGGCTGAACTTCTCAACGCCAGTCAACGTCCCATACCCGTTAGCGTCCAGGTTTGCAAAGTCGCGCACTGTGTAAATGTCGATAGTGCCGTCTGCACTTCCCAGAGTGCGGAGTGCGCCGTGGAAGTTTCCCCCGGACAGGCTTTCGCCGTTGGAAATTAGCACATCCTGAAAAATCCGAACCTTTTCGCCGTTGAAATACCACTGGTCATTTTTAATGTCATAGGTGACACCAAACTCCTCATATTCCTTTGCCCTATCTTCAAGTTCCTTGGCAGTAGGCGGATCGCCAGCTATGGCAGCAGAGGACGGCGGATTTTTGATTGCCTCAATGTCACGGGCGGCAAATTCTTCTGCCGAAAACTCCTTTATGCCAATCAGTTTTCCGCTGGGGTCAAAGGAGCCGTCGTCAGCCCGGACAGGATTGCTGAAATCACGGACAGCATACACATCAACCACGCCGTTTTCGTTGAAAAAGTCTCTGCCAGCCTGTGTGCCATCCGCTATGGCGTAGTAATCCTCAAACCACCGTACCACTTTGCCCTCGTATTGCAATTCATTTTTGCTGGCATCGTATGTCAGGCCAAACTGCTCATAGGGCTTGAACTGTTCCTCATAGGAAACATAGGTGTCAGCCTCTCCACCTTCAGCCGTTGCGGAGAGGGGCGGGCTGGACGCACTTGAAATTTGCTGGGAAATAGTGCTGTTAGGGGAAGTGCCGCCTTGGGATGCCGCCGCCGTACTACACCCGGCCAAGCACCCAACAAGCAACACCCCGCCAAGGGCTAATGCGAGTAAGTTTTTTGTGTTCATTGAAGAAACACCATCCTTTCTTTGAGATACCTAAAGAATACCACCCTTTTTTGTGATACATTTGGGAATAGTTTGTGATTTGTGTGTAGTTGAAAAGCGGCGAGTGAGCCACCCGCCGCTTTTATTGCTATGCTTAAATTGTAAAGGAGAATTTTACCCCGGACTGCGTATTGCAGACCCTACATTCACTTCCATGTTGACGTAGGATTTCCTGCACGATATATAGCCCAAGTCCACTACCGCCAGTTTTGCGGCTTCTGGACTGCTCCACTCGATAAAATGCGTCAAACAGTTTAGGAATACTGTCCTCCGGGATATGCGCACCTGTGTTCACAACAGAAAAACATATCTGTTCTTGATTTGCATATGCGGAAATATGAATAGACGCCCCATAGGGAGAATACTTGACTGCATTTCCAATGAGATTTGAAAATACCTTTTCCATCAACATTTTATTACCGTTTATAAAGGCGGCTGGAGGTATATCAAGATGTATTTGCAAATCCTTTTCCGCAATTAAATCTTCGGTTTCGCTCAAATAGGATTTGATAATCTGAACGCAATCCAAATGGTCATGCCTAAAATGTTCTCCTGTGGTTTCCAGGCGCGAAATTGTCAATATTTCCTGCACCATCTTTTCAAGAGTGTTTGCAATTTCCAGCGCCCTTGACAGATATTTTTCATGGTCTTTATAGGCTCCAATACCAAGGAGCATCCCCTCTAATTGGCCTTTAATGATGGTAACAGGCGTTTTCAGTTCATGGGACACCGCTGAAAAGAAGTCTGTACGGGCCTGTTCCAATTCTTTCTCATGTTCAATGTCGGCCTCAAGTTTTTTGTTTGCGCTTTGCAACTCCGAAAGTGCGCTGGAAAGATTGTGGGACAACTTATTAAGGCTTTTCTCCAATATGCCTAATTCGTCTGTGTGCTGTTCATCAATTTTCCAATCCAACTGTAAATTAGACATTTTTTCTGATATGCTGCTGATTGTCAGTACCGGCTTTGTAATGATACGGGAGCATAGCCAGGACATAACAAAGGCAGTTACCAAAACGACCAGCAGAACAATCGGGAAAATACGCACAAAGGATTGTTGTAGTTCCGCAATCTGTTCCGCCTCTCCATAGACAGTGAGCATATACCGATCACGACTATCAGCGAAAGAAAAGTAGTAGCTGTTCGATAAAATAGGATTTGTTTCAACATAGCTGGTATATGCTGATTGTGCGATATTAACGCCCCACTCATTATCAAATTCTTCTGTGGGTAAGGAAACCCAATCCCCGCTACTGTTGTATAACTCAACAGAATTGATTTCCACGTCCGCTATAAACTGATCGAACAAGCCGCCGCTATCTGAAAAAGTCACTCGTTCCAGTTCGGAAATAAAGTCTTGCGCTCGTTCATTCAAAACTGTGTTTAGCCTGTTGGAATAGGTCTGCGGCATAAGCCACGCCAACAGCCCAAACACCAGCAGCGCAATACATAACAGCATAGCCGATGTTGTGAGAAAGACTTTTGCAAACAAACTGCTCTCAATTTTCTTTATCAATCTTATATCCCACCCCTCTAATCGTCTGGATAAAGCTGATACCCAACTTCTTTCGCAGGTTTTTGATATGCGTATCAACTACACGTTCGTCCCCGTAAAAGTCGTACCGCCACAACTTGTCCAACAGGTTTTGCCGGGTCAGAATACGTCCTTGCTGGGTCAGCAATTCTTTCAGCACTTCAAATTCCCGCTGGGTCAATTCGTATGCAGTTCCATCGACAGTAGCGGTGTGATTATCAAAATCCAGAAGCAAGTTTTGGTAGGTGATCGTCTTGTGTTCGTCCTCCTGCGGCCCGCTGCTCCGGCGGAGTACAGCCGCAATTTTGCGAATTAAAATCGGCATGGAAAAGGGCTTTGTGATATAATCATCAACTTGCAAATCCAGCCCCCGGATTTGTTCTTCCTCTCCACTCAATGCGGTAAGCATGATGATAGGAACCTGCGATTGCTTGCGTATCAGTTCGCAGACAGCAAAGCCGTCAATTTTGGGGAGCATTACATCAAGTAGCACCAAATCAAACTGTGCGGAGGAAAATGTGGATAGAGCCTCCACTCCGTCACTGGCTAAAATAATTTCATAGCCAACCTCTTGCAGAAAGTTTTTTAGCAATTCTTGAATATCTGCATCATCTTCGACAACCAAAATTCTTTGCATAATGACACCTCCAGAAAACAGCATAACATGGAATTTTGTGATTAGTGTGTAGTTTTCAAATTTCTTTCTTATTATACCTCTGTCTATGTCATCCTGCAATCATACGCACGAAGTGAAATACTACTAAAACATAAAATTGTGTTTCGTTCACATATTGCACCCTGAAATGTAGAATGATATATGGGTGATGTGAGAATGTACCAATATGAAAAGCGCCTGGACTGCAGCGCCCTGGGCAAAGAAATTAAACACAAACGCAAGGCCAAAGGCTGGACGCAGGAGTATCTGGCCCAGCTTGTAGACCTCACCCCTCGCTCCATCATGTATATTGAAAACAGGGGCCAGCACACCAGCCTGAACGCCTTTTATAAAATCGTCACCCTTTTGGATATTTCCGTAGATGAATTTTTCTACCCGGACAAGCAGGGGGGCGGAAGTGAACGCCGGAAACACCTTGACAGGATGCTGAACGGCATGGACGAAAAAGAGCTGATCATTATGGAGGGGGCCGCAGAGGGTATCTGCAAGGCCCGTGAAACGGAGGGGACGTAAGAAGAACGCCGCCTCCGTTTTTCGCGGGGGTTCCGGGGGGAGCGCGTTAGCGGCAAGCAAGGCAAGTGTATAGACACTTGCGATTTTCGCGCCGCGAAAATGCTTGTTGGGGTTCCCCCAAACCCGATGGAGCTTCTGGCCAATGTGGCCAGAAGCTCCCTGTCTGCGGCCCTGTCGCTCACCGCTCCTGGGCCTTATTTTCCCGCCCGTCCGTCAGGCCGAGCAGATGATCCACACTGCCCTTGACGGCTACCAGCTCACGCATCTGCCGTTGGGCCTCCCGGTATTCGGAGTAAAGGGCTTTTTTCTTTTCCGCCAGTTCCCGGCGCTCCTGTTTCAGAGCGTCCATCTTGGGGAGCTTGGCCCCGCCCAACAGATCGTTGATCGCCGCCTTTGCCGCCCGGTAGTCGGCCAGCTCCGCCTCGTGCTGGGCCAGATATTTTTTTGAATATTTGGCCGCTTTGTACCCGTCAAACACAGGCCGGGTCTTGGCGTAGCTCACCACAGCAGCCATCAAATCGGAGGTCTTGGAGAGCTGGGCCTCGGCGGACTGTATCTCCCCGGCCAGGGCATGAAAACGATCCACCGCCGCCGTGGTCTGCTCCGCCAGCGTGTCATAGTCGGTCAGCCCATGCTCCTGGAGAAATTGGAGGGCGGCGGCCATCTGTTTCAGGTTGTAGACCTTGGCCCACCGCTCATAGGCCGGGCCTTTGCCCTGGCGCATTTTCTCTTGAATGTCGATCAGCAGATTGACGCGCTGGGGCGTGGGCCTGGGCCGCGCCTGGGCGGGGCGGCGCAAGGGGGCCTTGCCGTCAATCACCGCTTGAATATCCTCCGGCCCGTAGCCCGTCCCCAGGGTGGATGCCCGGAGCCGGGCGGCCCGGTCATGGCCGGGGGCGCGGAATGAGATCACCCCGCCCCGCCCATGCACCACATGAAAGCCCGCTGCCTCCATGCGCCGGAGGAAATCTGCGAAGTCGGCGGGGCGTTCCGTCAGGGCCGCATCTATGGCTTGGCGTATCTGCTCCTTTTGGGAGAGGGGCCGGGCCTCGCCCTGCCACTGCCCATAATGCAGAAAGCGGCCCTTGCTGTGGAGCTTGGGCCGCTCTACCACGGACAAGGCGTGTTCCAGGCATACCCGGTCAGACAGCCGCCGCAGGGCAAAGCTGGAGCCGATGAAGTTACGGAATTTCCTGGAGCGGTCATGCGCTGTGGAATTGTAGTAAATGTGATTGTGAATGTGGCCTTTGTCAATATGGGTGCAGACAAAGAACTGATATTTTCCTTTTGTCCAGCGCATCGCCGTTTCATAGCCGATCCGGTTGGCCTCCTCTGGGGTCACTTCCCCCTGGGGAAAGGCTTGGCGGATCTGGTAGCACAGCGCCCCCTGCTCCGCTGTCCGGCCCGTTTCCGCCTGATACTGGCCCTTTACCAGCATAAACTCGGCGTGGGCCGTTTCCGGGGCGCAGAGGTAGGAGGACACCGCCCCCAGCTTCTCTGGGTTCAGGCCGTAGTCAAAGCGATCTTTCAGGCTTTGGATGGCCGTCCGCTTGGCGGCCTGTTTGTGGGGTTTGATGTAGGTCGTGGCCGTGGGCGCTCCTCCTTTCCGTATCGGTTCTCCCAGCCTCTGGCCACACTGGCCAGAAGTTGGGACAGCCGGGGAGCGGCGCGGGGCCGCTCCCCCTTGTCATAGGCGCACCACCTCGGAGAGCTTCTGGAGCAGATCGGACAGCGGCCCCCACAGCTCGGCATAGTCTTTTTGCAGAGATTTGATCTCTTCCAGGTACACACCGTAGCTGTTGGCATGGATCGCCACCTGATTGAGATTATTCGCGCACCGCCGCTGGAGGGACACCAGCTCCTGGACGGGGGCAAGGTCAACATGGAGGATATAGCCGTTGAGGGCCATTTTGCGGATATAGGCGCTCATATTGCGGATGCCCGCCTCTTCCATGCGGCCCCGGATGGCCTCCAGCTCGTCAGGCCGCACCCATACATAGAGCGGCACATCCCGGACGCGCTTCTTTCCGGCCATGCTACCTGTCGCCCCGGTCAGGGGCCTCCCGCCTGGGCGGAGCCGGGGCCTGACGTTCCCCGGCCAGCTTGGCGGCCTCTTTCATCTGCTCGGCAATCGGGCGGGGCTTGTCCTCGCGCAGTAAGCCGGACACCTCCGGGGCGGGCCGGAGTTCATAGTCTGCCGCCTGTTTTTCCGTCAGGGGTTTTGTGTAGGTCAGATGCCCCCACGCCAGGAACGCGCCGCCCTCCACGGGGATGCGCTTGTCATAGTTGGCGATCTCGTCCGGGGCGTTTCCCGCAGGTTTGGGAAACGTGCCAATGTCCACGGGCCGCTGGGTGGAGTAATACTTGTAAAGGCCGGGGGCCTCCACCTGTACCACCTTGACGGAAAAAAGCCGCTGGTAGTCCTCCACTCGATCCAGAAAATCCTGCTCCATCGCGGCCCGGTCACTGCCATAATGCCCCCATTCATACTGCCGCTTGCCGTGTTCATCGTCATAGCAGGCCCAGGTCACAAAGGGGGATGGGGCCGTGGGATGCTCCCCCAGCGCAAAGCCCCGGCCATTTTCCAGCATGACGGCCTTTAAGATTGTGTAGCCCTGATTTTTGTCCATTGTAGCCTCCTCTCAAAATGTTAGCACTATCCAGGGAAATCGGGGCAGGACGTAGAAAGATACGCCCCACCCCGGAAACGCCCCCGGAAAGCCTTGCAAACAGCGGGCTTTTGCACCCCTAAATGCTCACACATCACCCCCGGTATTTTTGCATATATCCCCGCTGTTTTTTCAGCCTTGCGGCCCTGGCACAAGCCTCGGAGCAGTAGCGCCGCCGCCCGTCCGGGAGAAAGGGCCGCCCGCAGACAGGACAGGGTCGGGTTTCCGGGGCCGGCCCCTGGGCGGACAGGGCGGCCTCCAGCACCGGGTCAAGGGGCAGAACGGCCTCCCGGAAGTAGCGGCAGTAGGCCCCCGTCCAGCACTTCCCCAGCATATAGCACTCGCAATCCAAAGGCAAGCATCCGTACTCCCGGTCATAGTTGGCGCACCATTTCACCACCAGGGCGCGGATGGCCGCCCTTTCCTCGCGGGTCAATTCCCGGCTCATTCCTCCGGCTCCTCATCCCAGGGGGCCTCGCCGTCATAGTCCTCCGGGCCGTCATAGGGATCGCCGCCATAGTCCTCCTCCGGCTCCGCCGCTTTCTGGCGCTTGGGGCGGTAAATCTTGAAATACCACCCAGCCCCGCCGCCGATGGCTACCACAGCCAGGGCCAGCAGAAGTGGCCCGGCCCCGCCTTTTTTCTCCGGCACAGGTTCCGGCTCCGGGATAGGGTCGGGTTCCGGGTCAGGCTCCTGCGGGGGTTCCGGGGTGGCGGGTTCGCCGTTGGACTCCGCCAGGGCCATCAGGTCGGCCACGGTCACGGCGTTCAGGAAGTAGACATTTTCCGTTTCCCGCTGGCGGTCAATCACCAGATAGAACACCGCCTCCTCCGCCGTGGTAATGGTGAAAAATTCTTTGCCGTCCTGGTCGGTGGCGTTGTCCACCACCGTACCCGTCCCGTCCGGGGTAAAGGGGTTCGGCTCGGTGGGGAGCGGCTCGGTGGGTTCCAGCCCCTCCCAGGGGATGTACTCGCCCACGCCGTCCTCGGACTCGTCACCGCCCCCGGCATAGGCCGGAACAGTGAGTACCCCCACCATCAGGACGGCGCACAGCAGGGACGCCAGCAGACGGGGCTTTTTCATTCCGCCACCTCCGTTTCCGCCCGGGCGGACTTCTGGCCAGCCTGACCAGAAGTACCCCGGAGCTTCTGGAGCAGGAGGGGCAGCTCGTCCAGAGGGATGCTCATACCCCGCACGATGTCCACAATTTCCTCGTTCTCCGCCTCCTTGTGCTTCTGTTCCAGCTCTTTCAGCCGGGTCTGCTGGTCGCTGATCTTGGCCTTGACCTTTTCCATCTCGGCCTGGATTTTCGCGCTTTTGCTGATTGCCATTCAAAACCTCCTTGTCATGGTAAACGCCCGTAGGCGTAGAAATGGGACTGCCAGTAACTGCTGTTCAGGTTGGCATAGCCGATGGGATCTCCACAATGCAGCATCCAGCCATCCCCCACATATAGGCCACAATGGGTCACGCCATTGGGATCGGGGGCGGCATAGGTGTTTTTGAAGAACACCAGATCGCCGGGGCGCGGGGAATTGGTTCTGGTGCAGTAGTTGTAAAGCCCCTGCGCCCCCAGCCGCCCGATGTCCCAGCCGCACTGGTTCAGCACATAGGACAGGTAGCCGGAGCAGTCAAAGGATGTGCTGGGGCTGTGGCCGCCCCACACATAGGGATAACCGATGTATTTCTCCGCCTCGGTGAGCAGGGCGGCAAAGGTGGGGTCGGACAGGTACGCCTCCGGCACGTCATGGAGGGTGGGGCCGTTCGTGATATACTTCCCGATGTAGCCGGAGCCGGGGAACAGGTCTGGACGGTTCCCAAGGGTCGCCATGAACAGGGCGTACCGGGAGAGCTGGCCCTCGCCCATGATGTGGATTGGAAGATGGGAGAGGTTGAAGTTTTCCAGGGTCACATAGCAGATGTAGTAATTGTAGGGGACTTGCACCGTGTAGGAGCTTCCGTCCGGGGCCGTCCGGCTTTCCGTCCGATAGCGCACCTCCGTTACCACGTTTTCCGTCAGGATATACTGGCGGTCAAAGAGGGTCTGGAGCGTCCCCTGCACATCGGCCAGCGTCCACTCCCCCTCGTAGAGCGCGGACAGGATAGAGATCAGCACATAGGGGTCATGCTCGATGTCATCCAAATCAAAATGGTATTCGTCATAGCTGTGGGTGCTGGTGTAGGTGTCCAGGTAGGCTTGAAGCTCCGCCTCCAACGCACAGTAGGCGGCCTCGGCCCCCTGCATATCCCCATCCTGGGCGGGGTAGGTGCTGGCGGCCACCGCCCCCACCGTCCCATTCCCCACCGATACCAGGGAGGACATACAGGACTGCATCACCACCAGGAGCAGGACACAGGCTGCCAGCAGCAGCGCCCCCACAGGATGCCGCCGCACCATGCCCACCGCCCGCTCCGCCAGCTTTTCCGAAATGACGGCGGTTTTTTCGGCGGCCTTGGCCCCCTGCTTGGCGGCCTCCCGCGCCTGTTTCCGATACTGCCGTTTCAGCTTTTCTTTGTGCCACAGCCGGGCGGCGGCGCTTTTGAACGCCTCCGGCTGTTCCTGGGCCAGCTTGCGGGTCTGATAGTCCGCCTGGGCCTTGATGTATTGGGACTCGGCGCGGGCGGCGGCCCTGGCCGGGCGGGTTCGGACGCGCTTTTTCGCAAAGCGCACCCCGGCCCCCAGGGCGGCCTCGCCCACCAGCTCGGAGCGGTGAGCGCCCTCGGTTCCCACATTCTCATGCTCCACCTCGTAGAGCTTGCCATGCACAAAGCCATGCGCCCCATGCCCAGCGGCCCCGCCTATGCGCCGGAGGGGGCCGCGCTTTTTGGGCGGCTTCTGGTTTGCCAGACGGCTCCGGGCCGTTTCCAGCTTGTCCCACCGCTTTTCCATCTGGAGCTTGGCTTTCGCGGTTCGCTCCTGCTGGCTCTCCATGCGGAATTTGGATTGCCCCGACTTCTGGCCACACTGGCCAGAAGCGCCCCCGGAGGGGTTACTCGTCCTTTCGCTCATTGGCCTTGTCCTCCGGCTTGGTGGTCAGCAGGGTATAAAGCTCGGTGTCCTTGGGGAAACGGTCAACAAAGGGGATGGCGGTGTCACCGTAAAACAACAGCCCCTCGCCGGAGCCGGAGTGCGTAACATAGGAGAGCTGGTGGGGAGAAATCCCCAGGTGGCTGGCCAGCACCTCCCGATCCCCGGCGGCCTGGGACAGCAGATAGAGGAAATCACAGTTGCCGAAGATGGACTCGATCTCACTGCTCTCCAACAGGCTTTTCACATTTTGGGTAATGCCGCTGGGGATCGCGCCCCATTTGCGGAAACGGCGGAAAATCTCAACGCTGTATGCCGCCGTCTGCGGGTCGGCCAGCAGAACATGAAACTCGTCCTGATAAACCCAGGTGGCCCGGCGCTTTTCCCGGTTGGCGGTGACGCGGCCCCACACCTGATCGGTGAGGATCAGAAGCCCGATCTTTTTCAGCATCTTCCCCAGGGCCTTGATGTCATAGCACAACAGGCGGTTGCTCACCTCCACATTGGTTCGGTGGTTAAAGAGGTTCAGCGATCCTGTGCAGTACAGCTCCAGGGCCGAAGCCACCCGCCGGGCCTCCGGCTCCGGCTGTTGGAGCAGTTCTTCATACAAATCCTGGAGAATGGGCATCCGCTCCGGGGACGGCTCTGCCAGATAGGGGCGGTACACGTTCCGCACCGCCCGGTCAATCACCGTCTTTTCCACCGGGGCCAGCCCGCCCCTGCCGCCCACAATCAGCTCGCACAGGGACAGGATGAAGTCACTTTTCAGGGAAAGGGGATCTTCATCGTCCGCATAGTCCGGGTTGATGTCCATGGGGTTAATGTAAGTGCCGGAGCTGGCGGAGGGGGTCAGCTTTACCACCTGTCCCCCCAGGCGGTTCACAAGGGGGTAATATTCCCCCTCCGGGTCTGCTATGACAATATCATCCTCCGGCCACGTCAGAAACACGTTGACGATCTCCCGCTTGGCGGCAAAGCTCTTGCCGCTCCCAGGAGTTCCGAGGAACATCCCGTTTGGGTTTTTCAAACGCTTGCGATCAGCCATGATAACATTGTTAGACAGGGCGTTCATGCCGTAGTAGAGGGCCTGCCCATCCATCCGCAGCTCCTTTGTCATAAAGGGAATGAAAATCGCCGTGGAGCTGGTTGTCATGCCCCGCTGTATCTCGATGCCGTTCCAGCCCAGGGGGAGGGAGGACATATAGCCCTGCTCCTGCTGCCAATCCAGCCGCCGGAGGGTGCAGTTGTGCTTTTGGGCGATGCCGGACACGGTGAACACCTCGTTTTCCAGCCGCTCCCGCGTGGGGGCGGTATTCACCACCAGGAACGTGAGCAGGAACATCCGCTCGTTGCGCGATTGCAGGTCGGCCAGGAGGGCCGCCGCGTCCTTGGCGTAGGTGATGAGGTCGGGGGGCAGAATATCCGGGTCGTAGCCGCTCCGGGTAGCCTTGCGCTGTTCCTCCACCTTCATCTTGTCGATGTCGGAGATTTTGCCCTTTACCGTCTTGATGGCCTTGGTCTGGTCTACCGTCTGAACGTGGAGGGTCACGGTCATTTCCGCGTCCAGCTCCAACAGCTCCAGCAGGAGTTTGTCAGACAGCTCCGAAGCCATGATTTGCAGAAAGGACGCCGCCCCCCAGGACTGGCCCACCCGGAATGTCCGGCTCTGGCGGAAGTCAAAGCTGTCGGGGACAATGAAATCCTTTGTCCCCATGCCCGTCTTGGGGATGTCCCCCCAGGAGAAGCGGAACGGCTCCCGGCCTCCGGGGTGGAGCTGGCCGTGGAGGGCCTCCAGCCGCTCCCAGCCGTTGAGGACGTGGGACTGCACCCCCAGCCGCTTGAAGTTCCCCATGATGTCAGCCTCTACCCGCTCCAGCCGGGGCCGGGCGGCGGCGAGGTTGTCGGCGGGAGCGCCGAACGTGATGTACTTGGAGCGGACAATGCCGTTATTGCTCCGGGCGATCTGCCGTTTCAGCATATCCACATACTCGCCCCGGATGCTGTCAAATTCATCGTGGGCCATAGGGATATTAACCTGATAGCGGCCCCCGTCACGGGAGCGGTGGTTGACAAAGGAGAGCTGGAACGGCAGGGCGCTGTCGAAGTAGTTCAGGAACGAACACCAGCCGCTGAAAATAGCCGCCTGATCCTCGGTGGACGCAACAGAATAGTTGATGTCCTCATAGGCGATGGTTTTTGTGTAGTAGCCGTCCCGCACCCGGCAAACGCCGTCTTTCAGCATTTCCAGGTAGGGAACGGTCTGCTGGGCGGAGAGGGCCGCCCGGCCCTTACCCCTTGCGGGGCTGTGTTTGGGTCGCTGATTTTTCTGCAATCGGTTCCTCCTTTTCCACCTGTCCGGCAAAGGGCGCGTACAGGTTTTCCGTCCGGTAGGGCCTCACGCCGGGGCGCAGGAGTTTGGCCCGGACAATGTTCCGCACCACCTTTTCAAAGGGCTGGCCGTCCTTTTCATACATCGCCATGAAAAAGGCGGGGAGCATGACGGCCAGCATCAGGAACATCGCCCCGCTGTTCCCGATGGCGCTCCGGGTCAGCAGAAAGGCGGGGATGCCCACCGCTGCCCCACAGCCGAAGCACACCAGCTGTCGGCTGGTCAGGTTAAAAGCCAGCTTGGTCTTGATTTTGGACAGGTCATTGGGGATGCTCACATAGGCCATCTTTCAACCTCCTTTCCGGCCCCGTGGCTTCTGGCCTCGTCGTCGCAAACTCCGCTTGGCTACCTCTGGCCATGCTGGCCAGAAGTCCGCCCGCTCCGTTGCTCCTCCTCTCCCCACAAAATGTTCCATTTTGCGGGGGCCCCAAATTCCATAAGTTGACCGTAGGCTCCACCTCGTTCCCCCATACATCCCAGCCGGGCGGGGTCTGCCGGGCGAACAGCTCCACGCGGGGCAAGTCGCCCATCAGGGCCACAATTTTCTCGCGGGCCTCATCCGGCTTTTTGCTGTGGCCCTCTATGGGGGAGATAATGAATTGATGCACATTCGCCGCCCGCCGCCGGGGATGGCCCCGCGTTGCCAGCAGACACACCTCCGCATTGGAGCGCGTCCAGAAGCCCAGCCCATAAAACCAGCTATCCGCCCGGCGGTTCTTTTTCAGCCAGACGAACGCCACGCTCTTGTAGGTGAAGCCCCACGCCTTAATCAGCCGCAGGGCCTCCGGGAGCTGGGGGAACGTGGCCCACAGGAACAGGGCGCTGTCCGGGGCCGCAAGGTCGGCCACAGGCAGGGCGCACAGCTCGTCAATGCTCATGGTGGGATAGTGCCGCTCCGCCGCCCCCTGCAAGCCCTTTTGGGCGTAGCGCCAGGGCGGGTCGGCGTAGATAATGGAATATCCTCCGATAGTTACACCCCTTTCCCGCCCTGGGCCACGGCCTCCTCCGCCCGGCGCACCCGTTCGGCGGCGGGGCCGTAAAAGGCCGGGGCGTTCTCAAAACAAATGTAACGGCGGCCCGTGTTGACGGCGGCCACCGCCGTTGTGCCGCTCCCGGCGCAGATGTCCGCCACCACCTCGCCGGGGCGGGTGTAGGTGCGGATGAAATACTCGCACAGGGAAACAGGCTTTTGTGTAGGGTGGACGGCGTTTGCCACCGTGGGGAACGCCAGCACATTCCCAGGAAACCGCCGCCCGTCCGACTCGCCGCTGGTACGCTCAAACTTCCCATAGTTGGAGCTGTTGCCGCTCTGCCGGTGGATTTTCTTGTACGGCTCCCCCTGTTCATACTGCGGATCGTACAGGGGGGACTTCCGATAGAACACCAGAATATTCTCCGATTTTTTCAGCGGGGCGCGGCGGGCGTTGAGAAAGCCGGAGCATCGGCTCTTGTACCACACCCATTCATAGCGGAGCATGGGGAGGTTGGACGCGCCCAGCACCTTATCATAGGGGCATTGAGCGAACAGCAGCACCGCCCCCTCCGGCTTCACCGCCCACCGCACCGCCTCCCACAGCTCCGGCAGGGGCAAAGGCACATCCCAGTAATTCCGGGTCGTGCCGTAGGGCGGATCGGTCAGGAGCATATCAACCGAGTGCCGGGGCAGGGAGCGAAGCCCCTCGATGCCGTCCATGAGAAACAGGCCGTCCGGGGCCAGGGGCCGCCCATCCGGGGCGAAGCTCTGGCCACACTGGCCAGAAGTCAAATCCTTTTGCATAAATCACCGTCCTTTCATCAGTTCATCAGTGAGCGCCAAAGACGCGCTGGGCGATGCCGCCCGTTTTGAACAGCATGAAACACAGCAGTACCGTGTAGCCGATAGTCCCCCAAATGGCCCCGATGGGGTCGCCGCTGGTGGCGATACCCTGGATCAGTACGGCGTAGATCGCCACGCATACCAGAATGAGCATCCCCTGGAACGCCACGGCAAACAGGGATTTCAGGTAGTTCTGCCCTGTCCCGCCCAGCTCCCGGTTGGAGAGGGTCGCCACGGGGATGGGGGCCAAACTGGTCAGCAAATATATTTCAATCATGCGGCCATACACCAGCACAAAAATGATGATGTTCAGGGCCGTCATGGTGACATTGATTAGAATGGACTGCATGAACAGCCCCAGCAGGGAGCCGACATCCATGGTTTCCAGCGTGGCCTCCAGCCCGGCCAGCATATCCGGCGTAACGCTGGTACTGCCCCGTATCAGCCCCGCCGCGCTTGCGATGGCCCCCTGGGACACGTCAAACACCGCCATGACGATACTGAATGTGTTTGTCAGGATCAGGATGGCGCAGGACGTTTTGAATACCCATTTGTAGATATTCGCCACGTCAAATTCGTGCATATTATTTTTTTCGAGGATCATCTGGATCAGCTCGTAGGTTGCCACAAAGGTCAAGACCAGCCCGGCGATAGGCAGTATCACCGTTTCGGAAAGCTGGCGGATGAGGGAGAACACCCCGGCGTGCCATGCCGCCGGGGTGGTTCCCACCTGCACCGCGATCTCCCCGACTTGGGCGTTGACGTTATCGAACAGCCCGCCCAGGTTGCCCATGATCCCGCCAATCAGCAGCTCTTTCAGCCATTCCGTGATCCAGTCGGTGAGAATACCCATAGGCCCCCGCCCTTAGAACAAGGTGGACAGCAGGGGGATCAGGGTCGTACCCAGCACGATGATGCCGCCGCCCGCCATGAGCTGCTTGATGCCCTGCGACTTGGCCGCAGCGTTGTCCGAGCCGTAGCCCTCCAGCAGATTGACCACGCCCCACACGGCAAGGCCCGCGCCCAGGGCCACAACAAGGGTCTGCAAAGTGGTAACAGCGGTAGAGAAGAACTGCATATAGCCTCCATTTCTCCGGGGTCAGGCCCCGGCCATGAAAAAAGCCGCCAGTTACGGCGGCAACTTCTACCTCTGGCCACACTGGCCAGAAGCTATACAAAAGTGTCCGGGTCGTCCAGGTCATCATAGTTGAGGATGTCCTCGTCCTCTTCCATGTGGCCCCCGTCCGGCACGTCCACCTCGTACACGGTATATTCCTCGCTGGGGTTCAGCTTTTCCATACGCCGCCGGATGAGCCGGGAGAGGTCAAAGGCGTTTTTCTTCTTGTCAGCCTCGGCGGTGTATTTGTAGTTGGGGTGCTGTTTCAAATCGTACTTGGGGGAATAGAACGGCGGCAGGCCCCGCAGTTGCAGGATGCACCTGTCGCCGGGCATGGTGGCAAGCTCGGCGGGGGTCATAAGCTCCCGGCCCAGCCGCTGGGTGTTTTGGCTGAAGCTCTCGGACTGCCCACGGGAACGGCTCTCCGTCTGCATGGAGATCGTTGCTTTCCCCAGCCAGTTTTCGGATATTTCCTTGATGGTGCTGGCCTCCCGGCCCCCCAGGAATATCACGCTGTCCATATTGCCGAGTATCGTTTCCGCGTTCTTGTCATAGATGGCCTTGCATTGGGCCATCTGCTGGTAGAACAGGGTCAGGCTCACCTCGCGGGAGCGGATGACAGCCACCAGCTTTTCCAGGTTCGGCACTTGGCCCGTGTTGGCCGCCTCGTCCCACAGCACCCGCACATGATGGGGCAGACGGCCCCCGTGTACGTTGTCCGCCCTCTCGCACAACAGGTTGAACATTTGGGAAAACGCCAGGGCCACAATAAAATTGTAGGTGCTGTCCGTGTCGCTGATGATGAAGAAAGCCGCCGTCCGCCTGTCCCCCAGCTTGTCCAGCTCCATTTCGTCATAGGACATAATCTCCCGGAGCTGAGGGATGTCAAAGGGGGCCAGCCTCGCGCCGCAGGAAATCAGGATCGAACGGGCGGTTTTGCCGCTGGCAAGGCGGTATTTTTTATACTGCTTGACGGCGAAGCAATCTGGCTTGCGCTTTTCCAGCCCGGCGAACATATAATCCACCGCGTTCATAAAATCAGGATCGTCCTCTTTTACCTCCATGCCGGAGATCATATCCACCAGCGTGTTCATGTTCCTGTCCTCCGCTGGCCCCTCGAAAATGATGTAGGCAATCAGGGCGCAGTACAAAAGCGTTTCTGATTTTGTCCAAAATGGATCTCCTTCTTTGCCCTCCCCCTTGGTGTTGGAAATCAGGGCATTGACAAATTTCAGGATGTCCGCCTCGTTGCGGATGTAGGCCAGGGGGTTGTAGTGCATGGATTTTGAGAAGTCGATGCTGTTAAAAACCTTGATTTTATAGCCCTTTTTCTTCTGGAGAAAATAGCCCACCTGATCCAGCACCCCGCCCTTGGGGTCTACCACCACATAGGAGCTATGGGCCTGGAGGAGCTGGGGGGTGAGCCAGAAGCGGGTTTTGCCGGAGCCGCTGGAGCCAATGACACAGGCGTTGAGGTTCCGGGCGTTGGCCGGGTTTTGGGGCCGGGTGTTGGTGGTGAGAAATTCCGTCTTGGTGAGAATGACGTTATTTTCAAACTTGGAATTGACGAAAGGGGCGATGTCTTTTGGGCCGCCCCAACGCGCACTACCGTACTCTGCATCCGGGCGAAATTTCTTGGCCTTTTTGCTTTTCTGATAAATGACCAGCCGGATGGCAACAGCCCCCGCGATGCCAACGAGCCAGTCAAAGGGAGAAAAGCCCGGCGAAAGGTCGGCAAAGGCCGGGCCTATGGTCTGCATCATGCCGACGAGCTTTTCAGCGAAGCCAGCCCCCGCCGCCAGTCGGTAGGCCGTCCCTGCTTTCAGACAGGCCCACAGGATAAACAGGTAGGGAATATTCGGCAAAATGTACTTGCGGATTTTATCGTTCTTCACGCTCCGCCTCCTTTGTCCGCTCCTTTTGCCGGGGCTGTCTGCGTACCAGCTCCTGGGCGCGTTTGAGCTGTTCCCGGAGAGGGACGCGCCGATCCCGGCCACGGTTCACCATGCGGCGAGAGTATTCAGTGAAACAGCCCGTGATGGCGTCCGCCTGTTTCGCTTTGAACAACAGCAGGTATTTCCCCTTTTCCACCCGCTTGATGGCATAGTCCACGCCCCAGCGCCGGGCCACCCGGTCAAAGTCTTTCACCCGCCCCGGCAGGTCGATGGCGCTGGCCTCCCCGCCGTGGCGAAGAAGCTGTTTTACCGTCTGCTTGCCCTGGGGCGCTTGGCGGGTTTTGATTTTCTTGGCCGCCTCCCCCAGCGCGTAGGCCAGCCCCCGCGCCGTCAGCTTGCTGGCCCGGACAGAGATTGCGATGGTGCTGCGGGAAATTTCTTCATCTATCATTCAAAATACGCCCCCTTTCCTGGGCCGCGCACCTCTGGCCACGCTGGCCAGAAGCTACCTGTCCTCCCGGCTGGTGGAAAGCCGCTGTTTCCCCTCGTTCAGCGCGGAGCGGTCAATCACCTCCTGATAAGCCGCCATCTGCTCCCGGATATTGAGCTGGGGATAGGCAAAAATCCGATGCTCCCTGGGAATATCGTCAATGCCGTGGTAATGCTCCACAAAGGAGCCGTGGTTGCACATGACATAGCCGCCGGGGGCAAAGTGGCCGCCCTCGTTGATCCGCACATCCCGCCCGTATGCCTCGTAGTCGATGTAGTCAATCAGATGCTCCGGCACCTGGACGGCTTCAAGCTCCTGGATGTACAGGCGGCCCAGGGCCTCCTCGCTGTCAATATCGGGGTAAAATTCGTAGTTGTCCAGATTTTGCGTCAGGTTGATGATGTCCTTGACGCTCCCGGTGTACTCGCCGCTGTCCATGACCGCCTCCAGCTTTGCCAGCGCGTCAGCGTCCATGCCGGACAGCAGGTGGGCCAGATGGTTCAGCTCGTCAATGCTCTCATACTCGCCCATGTGGTCATACAGCCCCAGGATGTCGCTTTCAAAGTCGGTGATGAAGATTTCCTCATACCGAACGCCGTCCACCCCGATCCGCTTCAACAGGGCTTGCACCTCCTCAGTGGTGGCGGGGAAGTTCAGCGGCGCACCCACCAGATGGCCCTCGTTGTATTTGCCCAGGTTGGTTACATAGGCTTCCAGAATTTTACCGTCCATATCAGCGCCGCCTGTGGCCCTGGCCCTTGACGGTCAGGATGCCCTCTAACGTGGTGGCGGTGATGCCCTGCCGCTGGGCCACGGCGATGTCATTCTTCATTTCCTCGGTGACGGGGCCGCCGCACACCACCAGGACGCGGGAGCGCCGGAGCAGGTCGCGCCCCATGTCGATGCCGCTCTTATGCTCCTCCGGCACAGCGTCATTGAGGAACAGGGGCAGATAGAGCGTGGGGCAGATAGGGGAAAAGCCAGCGTCATACACGGCCCGGCAGTATTTGGCCGCCTGTTCCGTGATCTCACAGGGATCGCCGCGCCATGCGGCGGTTACATAGGCGAGGGGTCGCTTCATATCGGAAATGCCTCCTTTTTTATGTTCAGTCGGTGGGGGACGGTCAACCCTATCCCCCCGCCCTTTCCCATTCATGGGAAAGGGGGCGGCTCTGGAGGATATACCACCAGAGCCATGATGCGGAGG
>OKSH01000233.1_pt1 | contig 59158 bp, 71 predicted proteins | sample 1601231 | NCBI WGS metagenome assembly OKSH01 (sample SAMEA3541596, study PRJEB24748) | human gut metagenome | biome: human gut; feature: human-associated habitat; material: faeces | place: China | collected 2012
CGCGCGGTATGTCTCGGGTTTTCTGTGACCTTCGCTCACAAAAAACACCTCGCGGAATATTACCAGTGAACAGTAACACTGATTTTTCATATAGTCTGCGGAATTTCTTCCTATGAAATGGTTGTAAAGAAAAAAGCAGACGCCTGCCAGGGATTTCCATCTGATCTCCCGTCTCTGCAGTCACGTCTGCCTTTTATTTTTATGATATCTTATCTGTCTCTGCACTGTCTGTCAGGCAACTGCATATTTCTGAAGGAAGCAGTTAAACTCATGATTCTCTCCATGACAGGTTACTGTAAGAACCTTAGTCAGATCCATGCTGAGGATTCCAAGAATAGATTTTGCATCAATTAAAATTCTGTTATATGAAATATCTACATCAAAATCACATTTACTTGCAGCCTTAACAAATTCTTTAACATCCTCTGTCGCATTCAATCTAATTTTTTTAGACATAAATATCATCCTCTCTTTTATCTCGGCAAAAACCCGGCCTTATTTCGACCGCGCTATTTTCCTGTATTTTCCAGACCAGCGGTCTTTTCTTATCTGGTCGTCCCACATTATGTCTCATATTGTCAGATTTGTCAAGTTGATGTTTTTTATCGTTTTTAAGAGTCCATCTATAAAAACCCGGATTTTGCATAACAAAATCCGGGTTTTTATATGTTTATTGTGTAGTTTTCACATTTTTGTTTTTCAATCCATTATTTTTTACTGTGAGATTAATTCCACATAGTTTATTAATCCTGTTTGATTTCTGCCGGTATTTCCATCGGATAATTGCCATCAAAACATGCTTTGCACAGCGGAAGTCCGCCTGCCATGCCTTCCAGATAATCGATCTGCATATAACCTAGGGAGTCTGCACCGATCATCTTACGGATTTCTTCCGTGCTGTGCTGTGCTGCGATCAGCTGGTCATTGGACGGCACATCGGTACCAAAATAACAGGGATGTAAAAATGGCGGGGAGCTGATACGTACATGGACTTCTTTTGCTCCTGCTTCTTTCAGCATGTGGATCAGATTGGCAATGGTAGTTCCGCGGACAATGGAATCATCCACCAGAACAATTCTCTTCCCCTTAACTACGGATTCCAGAACGCTCAGTTTCAAATGGACACTGGACTCTCGCTCCTGCTGTGTAGGCTTGATAAAGGTTCTTCCAATGTAACTATTCTTATAGAATGCAAAGCCAAACGGGATTCCGGATTCCTCAGAATAGCCTTTTGCTGCCGGAAGTCCGGATTCCGGTACACCGGTTACCAGATCCGCTTCTACCGGATAGGATTTTGCAAGAGATTTTCCTCCACGGATCCTTGCATCATAGATTTTCACGCCATCCATGGTGCTGTCCAGTCTTGCAAAATAAATATATTCAAAAACACAATGAGCATGCTTTTTCTTCTCAGTCAGTTTGCTGGATTTCAGTCCGTTCTTGGTGATCGTGACGATCTCACCCGGTTCAATATCACGGATAAATTCCGCCCCTACAGATGTCAGCGCACAGCTTTCAGATGCAAGGACATAGGCATTATCTCTTTTTCCAAGACAGAGGGGTTTCAATCCGTAAGGATCACGAGCACCGATCAGCTTCCGAGGGCTCATGATCACAAGAGCATATCCTCCACGTATCTTCTCTACGGTTTTATGTACTGCTTCCTCTACAGTGGCAGAATGCACACGTTCCCTTGCAATATGGAACGCGATAACCTCTGAGTCGGTAGTTGTATGGAAAATTGCGCCTGTCTGGATCAGCTCCCATTTCAAAGCTTCTGTATTAACCAGATTTCCGTTGTGCGCAAGTGCCAGACTTCCCTTGATATAAGAAAGTACCAGCGGCTGTGCATTCTCTGCAACAGATTCTCCGGTTGTGGAATAACGAACATGCCCGATTCCGATATCACCATTCATATTATGTACAACATCTTTTCGCAAAACTTCGCTTACCAGTCCGAGATTTTTATGGAACTGTACGTTTCCTCTTTCTCCGTCCGTCCTTGAAACGGCCATTCCGCAGGACTCCTGTCCCCTGTGCTGCAGCGAAGTAAGACCATAATAAATAGATGGTGCAATATTCCCTCCATCCAGATCATAAATCCCGAATACGCCACATTCTTCCTTTACTCCTGACATATTTTCCTCCATCTGTTCTTTCCGTGTTGTGTGTCTTGGTTACTGGTCAAAAAGCTCTTTCTATAGAAATCAATGACTTTTCAACTGTATAACTACGATATCAGATTATAATAAAAAGACAAGATTTGTCAACCCTGCCTATTTTCCGACAGTCCCATCGCTCCGGTCGATTTTTTAGATTTTTTCCAAAAAGCTCTTGACATTATTTTATTTTGGTGTATACTGCATCACATAAAGCAAAGGCGCTTTGGATACGACAAGTATCTGAAGCGCTTTTTTTGTTTTCGGTCCGTTTATACCCGGCTCTTCCGGCGGCGGCCCTTATAAAATAATTAAAAATTATAATGAATGAGTGAAATCGAAAGGAGTGTACCTATATGGCACAGAGTATCCCTGAAATGTATGGCAGCCTTGTATTCAATGACAAAGTGATGCGAAGTAAACTGCCAAAGGACATGTACAAAGCATTAAAGAAAACAATTGAAAACGGAACTCATCTGGAACTGGATGTTGCAAATTCCGTAGCAGTTGCAATGAAAGAGTGGGCTACTGAAAATGGTGCGACACATTACACACACTGGTTCCAGCCGATGACAAACGTAACTGCTGAGAAGCATGACAGCTTCATCTCTCCTACAGGTGACGGACAGGTGATTATGGATTTCTCCGGTAAAGAGCTGGTAAAAGGTGAGCCGGATGCATCCAGCTTCCCGTCAGGCGGACTTCGTGCTACTTTTGAAGCAAGAGGATATACAGCATGGGATCCTACTTCACCTGCATTCATCAAAGATAAAACTCTTTACATTCCTACTGCATTCTGTTCCTACAGCGGAGAGGCACTGGATAAGAAAACTCCTCTTCTTCGTTCCATGGATGTTCTGAACAAAGAAGCGGTTCGTATCCTTCACATCCTCGGAAACAAAGAGGTCCGTCACATCGACACAACCGTAGGACCTGAGCAGGAATACTTCCTGGTTGACAAGGATCTTTACAAGAAGAGAAAAGACCTGATCTTCTGCGGCCGTACTCTTCTGGGCGCTTCTGCACCAAAAGGACAGGAAATGGAAGATCATTACTTCGGAGCCCTGAAACCTCGCGTTGCTGCTTACATGCATGATCTTGACGAAGAGCTCTGGAAGCTTGGCATTCCGGCCAAAACAAAACATAACGAGGTTGCTCCTGCACAGCACGAACTGGCTCCTGTATTTGATACCACAAATGTTGCTGTTGACCACAACCAGCTGACCATGGAGATCATGAAGAAGGTTGCCGACAAGCACAACATGGTCTGCCTCCTTCACGAGAAACCATTTGAGGGAATCAACGGAAGCGGTAAACACAACAACTGGTCCATGAGCACAGACACAGGTGTAAACCTTCTTGATCCGGGAAAAACACCGGCAGAGAATACACAGTTCCTGGTATTCCTGGTAGCTGTCATCAAAGCCGTTGACGATTATGCCGATCTTCTCCGCGTATCTGTTGCAAGCGCCGGAAACGATCATCGTCTCGGAGCAAACGAGGCACCGCCTGCGATCGTATCCATCTTCCTTGGAGATGAGCTGACAGACGTACTGAAATCTATTGAAAACGATACCTTCTTCAGCAATAAGCATGCGGTACAGATGGATATCGGAGCAAAGGTACTTCCGCACTTCATAAAGGATACCACAGACAGAAACCGTACTTCACCATTTGCATTTACCGGAAACAAATTTGAGTTCCGTATGCTTGGTTCTGCAGCATCTGTTGCAAACCCGAACATCGTACTGAATACCGCTGTTGCAGAGGTTCTTGCAGAATTCAGCGCGTCTCTTAAGGATGTTCCGGAAGAAGAAATGGAAAGCGCAGTACATGCACTTCTTAAGAAGACCATTGAAGAGCATAAACGCATCATCTTTAACGGAAACGGCTATACAGACGAATGGGTTGAAGAAGCTGAGAAACGTGGTCTCTACAATCTTAAAACAACTCCGGATGCACTTCCGCATTTCATTGCTGAGAAGAACATTGAGCTGTTTACAAAGCATGGCATTTTTACAAGGGAAGAGCTCTTCTCCCGTTACGATATCTGGCTTGAGAACTATTACAAGACCATCAATATCGAATCCAACACTCTGGCTGAGATGATCCAGAAGCAGGTAATTCCTTCTGTATATACATATGTTGAAAAGCTTGCAGATACTGCAGCTGCTAAGAAATCCGTAGTAGCTGATATTTCTGTAGCAAGTGAAGCTGCTCTGATCTCCAAACTGAGTACACTTGCAGACACCATGGCAAAGGATCTGGAAACTCTGAAGGCAGATACAGCAAAAGCTCTTGCTTCTTCTGACGATGTGCTTGCATGCTCTAAGGCTTATCAGGAAACTGTTCTGGAAGATATGGAAGTTTTAAGAAAATCTGCTGATGAGGCAGAGGCTCTGATCCCGGATGAGTTACTTCCATATCCGACCTACGACGAGCTGTTATTCTCAATCTGATCACGGATATCAGATAAAAATTTCATACGGTAAATACGGGGGATATCCCTTATGAACTCTACTTCATAATTCATTATCGATTTCCTCATCCATTAATCACACGATACAGATATCCCCTGTTTTACATATACCTATTTTGATTTCGTAAAGGCGCGGAAGAGAATTTCCTCTCTCCTGCGCTTTTTCGTTATACTGATGCTGGATAGATTCTGTCTTTTTTCTGTCCGGTATTATAAATAATCTTTCCATATATAATAGGAAAGAAAAAAATTGGGAAAGGAAGTGTTACTATGTATTCTTCAGTAAACACAACTTGGGTCCTCGTCGGCGCAGCACTGGTCTTCTTCATGCAGGCTGGATTCGCAATGGTCGAAACAGGATTCACAAGAGCAAAAAACGCAGGTAATATCATTATGAAAAACCTGATGGACTTCTGTATCGGTACACCGGTCTTCTGGCTGGTTGGATTTGGCATCATGTTCGGTGCAGGAAACGGTTTCTTCGGCAAGATCGGCGGAATCGCCTCAGAGGCAAACTACGGAAACGCAATGCTTCCGGATGGAGTTCCTTTCTGGGCATTTCTCATCTTCCAGACTGTATTCTGCGCTACCTCTGCTACCATCGTATCCGGTGCCATGGCAGAGCGTACCAAGTTCATCTCCTACTGTATCTACAGTTTGCTGATCAGTCTCGTTGTATATCCGGTATCCGGTCACTGGATCTGGGGCGGCGGATTTATCAGCCAGATGGGATTTCATGATTTTGCAGGTTCCTGTGCTGTTCATATGGTTGGTGGTGTTGCTGCACTCATCGGTGCCATCATCCTCGGACCTCGTATCGGAAAATATTCCAAATCCGGTAAATCCAGAGCGATCCCTGGACATAACCTTACTGTTGGTGCGCTTGGTGTATTCATCCTCTGGTTCTGCTGGTTCGGTTTCAACGGTGCATCTACTGTCAGCATGGAAGGCGACGCCATTGTAAGTGCCGGAAAAATCTTCGTAACAACAAACCTTGCCGCTGCTGTCGCTACTGTAACAGTCATGCTGATCACATGGATCCGCTACAAAAAACCGGATGTTTCCATGTCCCTGAACGGTTCTCTTGCAGGACTGGTAGCCATCACCGCAGGCTGCGATACCGTATCTCCTACATCTGCAGCTATCATCGGAATCCTCTCCGGATTCATTGTAGTATTTGGTATTGAATTTATTGATAAAGTTCTCAAAATTGATGACCCGGTTGGTGCTGTTGGCGTTCACGGTCTTAACGGTGCTTTCGGAACTCTTGCTGTAGGTCTTTTCTCCGACGGTGCAGGTACCGGATGGAAAGGTCTTCTCACAGGCGGTGGTTTCCATGGCTTCGGTGTTCAGTTTATTGGTATGGCTATCACGATCGCATGGGTTGCTGTTACTATGACAATCATCTTCCAGGTGATCAAACACTCTATCGGACTTCGTGTTTCCGCTGAGGAAGAGATCGCAGGTCTGGATATGAAAGAGCATGGCCTCGCAAGTGCATACGATGGATTCTTTGTACAGGATACCATGACAAAGGCTCCGACTCCAATGGGAACTTCCGTAAAAGCCCCTGTTGTAAAACATGCTCCTTCTGCTCCTGCTGAATCTGTTCCTGAGATTCCTGCAGACGGCGTACATAAACTGACAAAGGTTGTTATCATCACACGTCAGAACAAGCTGGATGAGTTTATGCAGGCTATGAACGAGATCGGCGTAACCGGTATCACTATCACAAACGTTATGGGATGTGGTGTTCAGAAGGGTGCTCCAACCTACTATCGTGGTGTTGAGCTTGACATGAACCTCCGTCCGAAGGTTAAGATTGAGATCGTTGTAAGTCTCGTACCGGTTCAGAAGGTTATTGATACTGCCAAGGAAGTTCTTCATACCGGTCAGATCGGTGATGGTAAAGTCTTCGTTTACGATATCGAAAACGTTGTCAAGATCCGTACCGGCGAGGAAGGTTTCCTGGCTCTGCAGGATACAGACGCATAATCCTCTTATGATCAGAACAGATAAGATTTTTCTACGCAATATAAACCAAATATAAGCCAAAAAGCTCCGGAACATTATTCCTTAAATGATCCGGAGCTTTTCATATATCCATTCCTGTTATCCGGCAGCAGTCCTTCATTATTTCAAACGGCTGCCTCATCTGACCATGCAGATCGGGTATCTGCATTTCGATATCAACATTTCTTTTTTATTCTCTCCTCAGTCTCGGCAGATTCCACCGGTAATGTGCCGCCAGATACCGGATCAGGATCACTACTATCGTTCCGATCACCATGGCAGGCACTCCTCCCCACAGCCTGTATGTCCAGACACAGGCAATAGCCCCTACAATGGATGCACAGGCATAAATATGGCGCACAAAAATATATGGCGGTACTCCTGCCATCATATCACGGATCAGACCGCCTCCAACTCCTGTGACAGTCCCAAGAAATACAAGAAAAAATGTTCTTCCCATATATCCCTGGGAAATCCCCTTATCAACACCCATAACGGTAAATACGCCAAGTCCAACCGTATCCATCACCAGCATCACCTTATCATAGACCAGCCGGTTCCCGCCTTCCAGAAGCTCCTGTTTCCAGTACATCACTGCAAAAACAATACAGGACGTCACTGTTGCCACAATGGTATACAGCGGATTCTGAAACATTCCCGGTGGCACGATTCCCAGAATAATATCCCTGGTAGCTCCACCTCCCACTGCAGTTACCACGCCAAGAACGCAGACTCCGAAAATATCCATTCCTCTCTGTGCTCCCACCATAGCTCCGGAAGCAGCAAACGCAATAGTTCCTGCCATCTCCAGCATAAATGTAAACATACTCTGATAATCCATTTTCCCCTCCATACATGTCCGGCCGTATTTTTTCTCACCCTCATATCTGCATCCTGTTTTCCCTGTCTGTACATTTCCACAGGGTGCACATTTCCGCAGGGTGCAAGAAGGAACCCTGCCGTGCAGGATTCCTTCTCCTATTTTCGTGATCACTATATTTTCATATTAACAGAATTTTCTCATTCTGTATATCTTTTCTTTTTGTTTCAGACTTCTGCTATTCTGCTTCGATCAAAAATCCTCGCCGTTTCAGCATATCCTGAATCATATCTAGGATTTCCTCGGATTCTGCTTCTACTTTATGATAATGATAATCAGATGTGATATTCTTCAGAGGACTGGACTTACCGCTTCGGATGTCCTCCATAAAGTTCTCAATCTGGCGTCTGGATCTGATATTCAGTTCTGCCTCAATATGTCCATAAACTCTGTGATTCACCATTACATTGATCACTTTTCCGCCAAGATCCACAATTCCGCAGAGCTCATTCTCCAGATCTGCATCTGTATGATGCACTTTGAATATCCGGCTCACAGTATGAGGAGCATTGAAAATATATCCCCTGTTGGTGGAGATCACGTCGTTCCCTTCTGCGCGTATCAGCGCAATATCCTGCACGATCACCTGTCTGCTGACCTGAAATGTTCTGGCCAGAGCACTTCCCGAGACCGGCCGGTCACTATTTTTAATTTGATCCATGATCGCTGTCCTGCGTTCTGAACCAGTCATTTAAGTTCCCCTTTCCTGGCTGTACCTGTACTTTTTATTCCGATATCTGTCTCCTTCATTCTCGCGATATCTCCCACACGGTTCAGATATTACCTGTTATGCATCTGCTTCCGACAATTCTCGCTTCTTTTTTTCTGATATTCCGGATATTTCCTGTCACAGCACTCGGTATTTTGCAAAATTCTGTGATTTTCAGGAAAGCGGATGAAGATTCTTAAGCGAAATATCAAGGATCGGTGCGGAATGTGTTAATGCACCACTTGATACATAGTCTACACCAACATCCCTGATCTTTGCAATATTTTCTTTTGTAACATTTCCGGAACATTCTGTTTTCGCTCTTCCGTCAATGAGTTTTACTGCTTCTTTCATCATTTCCGGAGTCATATTGTCAAGCATGATGATATCAGCGCCGGCCTCAACAGCTTCTTTTACCTGATCAAGAGTTTCTACCTCAACTTCAATCTTACGGACAAAAGGAGCGTACTCCTGCGCCATTTTTACAGCATTCGTAACACTTCCTGCCGCTCCGATGTGATTGTCTTTCAGCAGAACTCCATCAGAAAGATTATATCTGTGGTTCTGTCCACCGCCTACGCGAACTGCATATTTCTCAAAAATGCGCATATTCGGCGTTGTTTTTCTGGTATCCAGCAAAGTGATCCCTGTTCCCTCAAGAAGAGACGCAACAGAATGTGTGTAAGTTGCGATCCCGCTCATTCTCTGAAGATAATTCAGTGCCACACGCTCGCCTGAAAGAAGCACCCGGATATCTCCTGTAACTTTTCCCATTTTCTGACCTTTTTTTACTTCATCGCCATCCTTGCAGAACAGTTCCACTTTTGTGTCAGCATCCAGAAGCGTAAATACACGGCTGAAGATTTCCAGTCCCGCAATGATTCCATCCTCTTTACAGATCAGGTCTACCTCTCCCGGAACTGCTTCTTTCATAACAGAGTTTGTGGTAACGTCTTCGCTTGAAATATCTTCCTTTAAAGCCTCCAGGATCAGATGATCTACCTGGAGTGTCATTGTAATTTTATTCATTTTACAATACCTTCTCTTTCTTAATTATCATAGCAGCCCCGTTCTCTGAAACAAGGCTGCTCCCGTCTTTCATAATACGGATATTTATATTGCAGGCTGCATTCACGCCGCACCTGCAGCGCTTTTCTTTTCTGCTGAGATTGCTTTGGCTGCACGTTTTGCAAATACAAGACTTTCCAGCAGGGAATTACTTGCCAGTCTGTTCGCGCCATGTACACCGTTGCAGCTGGTCTCTCCCACTGCATAAAGCTGATCCATGCTGGTCTTGCTGTCAGAATCCACCCAGATACCTCCCATGAAATAATGCTGGGCAGGAACAACAGGGATGCATTCTTTTGTCACATCATAGCCTTCTTCCAGGCATCTCTGATAAATATTCGGAAAATGATTCAGAATCGTATCTTTATCAATATTCTCCATGGAAAGCCATACGTGATCTGTTCCTTCTTTTTTCATTTCTTCCCGGATTGCATTTGTTACTACATCTCTTGGAAGAAGTTCATTGACAAACCGCTCTTTTTTGCTGTTATAAAGTACTGCACCTTCTCCGCGGACTGATTCTGAGATCAGAAATCTTCGGCCTGGTCTCTTGGAATACAGCGTTGTCGGATGGATCTGCACATAATCCAGATGTTCCAGACGCACATTATGTTTTTTTGCAATATCAAGAGCATCCCCTGTAAGATGCGGATAATTGGTGGAATGCTCATATCTTCCTCCGATCCCGCCGCTGGCCAGGATCGTATCCTGTGCATAAATCTCTACCGGGATCTCTCCGCCAGGCTGGATCTCTTCCTGGGTTTTCACTGATTTTCCGGCTTCCATAGCTTCAAGACGTGCCCTGTTCGCTTCTGCAGAAACTGCCTTCAGACCTGTACATTTGCCATTTTCCACAAGAATATCCTGCATGGTAGTATATTCCAGAATTGTTACATTTTCAAGCTTCAGAACCTGCTGTAGCAGTTTTTCGGAAATTTCTTTTCCTGTGATATCCTCATGATAAAGAATCCTCGGTCTGGAATGTGCACCTTCTCTTGTATAGGCAAAATCATCTCCATCCATCTTGAAATCCACACCATATCCAACAAGGTCATTAATGATGTCCCTGGAGCCTCGGATCATAATGTCTACGGATTCTTTTCTGTTTTCGTAATGTCCTGCCTTCATGGTATCTTCAAAATAACTGTCGTAATCATTTTCATCACGGAGCACACAGATTCCACCCTGCGCCAGGAAAGAATCACTGCTCCTCATATCCTCTTTTGTAATGATCACGATCTTTTTATCCCGCGGAAGTTTCAATGCACTGAACATACCTGCAACACCTGTTCCTACGATCACTACGTCTGTTTTAATTCTCATTGCTTTTCGCCTCTCTGTCTTGATTTCTCTTTTCAGCCAACTCAGACAAATCTTTATACAAATGTGTTTTCTTTATTTTGCCAGTTCCAGCATCCGCTCCAGCGGTCTCTTCGCGTTTTCACGTGTCTCGTCTGTTACATGAACCTCATTCTCCCCGGTTTTCAGAACGTGGAGGACTTTTTCCAGAAGTACTTTTTTCATGTTTTTGCAGACCGGAACGGTTTCTGTGAAGTAGAATTTTTTATCCGGGCAGGTAGTTTCCAGCTTGTACTGAACGCCGCATTCTGTGCAGATGATAAATTCTTTGTTGTCACTTTCCTGTGCATATTTGATGATCCCCGATGTACTTCCGATGTAATCAGCCTGTTTCAGAACTGTCTGAGGACATTCCGGATGTGCCAGAACCAGTGCATCCGGATGCGCTTCTTTTGCTGCTTTTACTTCTTCCGGATCCATAAATTCATGGACAATACAGAAACCTTCGTTATAAATAAAGTTCTTCTCAGGAACCTGTTCTGCAATAAAATGTGCAAGATTTCTGTCCGGGATAAAAAAGATGTTTTTGTTCGGAAGCGCTTTTACGATCTTTACTGCATTTGCGGAAGTAACACATACATCAGAAAGCTCCTTCAATGCAGCTGTGGAATTAATGTAACAGACAACTGCCACATCATCATATTCCTCCCGCACCTTGCGGATGCCTTCTTCTGTTGCCATATGAGCCATCGGACAGTCTGCATCCATGGCAGGCATCAGAACAGTTTTATCCGGACTTAATATCTTCGCGCTCTCTCCCATAAATCCTACTCCACAGAACACGATCGTCTTCTCTTTCGCGCTGGCAGCGATCTTGCTGAGATAAAAGGAATCTCCTATATAGTCAGCTACATCCTGCACTTCCGGACGCACATAGTAGTGTGCAAGGATGATGGCATCTTTTTCTTTTTTTAATTTCTGGATTTCTTCTGCAACTGTCATTATCTTTCACCTTTCCTGCAGGATTTCTTTTTTGAATTCCTGCTTTTGCTGTACTAGTCTTTATTATGCAGATACTTCTGATCTGCTTTTTAATTATCATGCAACTTTTTTTCAAAACATCTTACACATAATACCACAGTACTTTACATGTGACAAGACAGTTGTTTGATATATGTAAAGTTTTTTTGTAAAGAAAGGCATCAAAAAACACGGTTTCCACAATGAAACTTTCATCCTGAAAACCGTGTTTCTGCACGCGTTCATTATTTTATCAGTCTTTTTCACCGTTCTGCGTACTGTCAGCTGCTCATTTATTGCAGCTTTCTTTCTGATCTGCCGCGATCACCCGATCATTTCCCCAGCAGTTCTCTCTCAATCCTCTCTCTTGCTTCCGGTGCCTGCTTATCCATCTTTTCCGGAAAACCAAACATGGAAACGCAGGCAATGTTATCGCCGCCGACTTTCGGTGCATCCGGTTTCAGCTGCTTGCTGGCAAAATCCATTTCTCTCAATGTTTCAAAAATACCATCAAAATCCACATCACCCTCACCCATTGCAAGATGCTGATGCACCGTCACATCCGCTTTTCCACGGCCATTCAGCCACGGCGGATTTAAAATATATCTGCAGTCCATGGTCTGGTTAAAGGTATCCGCAAAAAGTACATGGGTCAGTTCATCTCCCGCATATTTCAGCATGGACCGCACATCTCCTTTGCCCTCATCATAGAAGAAGCCGTGAGGAGAAGAATACACATAACCAAGGTTTGGAGAACGGAAGGATTTCACCATATCACAGGTCTCATTATTCAGCTCACAGAAATCATAAGGATGAGACTGGATCTCCACACGGATACCCTCACGCTCGATCAGCGGAAGCAATTCCTCCATGGATCTAAACCACATTCCATTGCAGATCTCCTGCTGGTTCGGATCACCCGAAAGCTCTGTATTGATAACCTTCACTCCCATATCTCCGGCGATCTGGATCATCCGTTTCCAGTTTGCAACTGCAAACTGTCTCTGTTCCTCCGTCGGACCAGACCAGCGATACACCACGATAAAGGACGAAATCTCAACACCAGTCTCTTTAAGAGCCTGTCTGTATTCCTGTTCACATTCTTTTGAAAACAACGGATGCTTATAGAACGGATTGATCCTCGGATGCGGAGACTGTTCAATATATTTATATCCCCAGTCTGCCACCTGATGGACCATACGGTTGATATCCATCTGTTTCGCAAGAACATCTACGTCAAATGCAATCTTCATGATGCATTCCCTCCTTTTTCCTCTTCTTTATTCCGGATATAATCCAGGATCAGACCGGCCGCTCCGGCTACACCTGTTTTGGATACATTGATCACCATATCGTAATAATGGGGATCGTCTCTGCGGATTCCGGTAAACTTCTCATAATATTCATTTCGGATCTGATCACGTTTCTTCAGTTCTCCAAGAGACTGGCCTTTATAATATTCCTGGCCCTCTTTTTCCCGGTAAGCATCATCTGCATAAACGAAAAAGCTGTATGTATGCGGCTCTCCACGAAGCACATAGTTGGCACATCTTCCCAGGAATACACCTGGTCTTCTCTCAGAAAGCTCACGGATGATCCGGCTCTGCACCTCAAACATCTGAACACCTGTATAATCTGCTGCCGCACCTGCCGATGAATGTCCATACGGGGAAAATGTAAGCTCAGAATCCTCATAATTGTAGGAATCCAGATACTGCCTTACACTTTCCAGATCTGCTTTTTCCATACCGAACTTTTCTGCCATAAGACAGATGATCTGACGATCATAAACCTTGCAGTCCAGTGCTTTTGCAACATCCTCGGCAATCTTTCTTCCACTGCTGCCATACAGTCTTCCAATTGCCACATTGATCCGGTTTCCGGAAGCTTCCGGTAACGGCATGGACTGAATCTCGCCCGGCACAGAGACGCTTTCCTCTCCCGATTCTCGCTGGATCAGTTCACGCATCATTTTGTCATAAACTTTGTCCAGCTGGTAGCATGCTGCGATCACAAACATCACTACCCAGATTGCTATCGGAACATACAGATAAAATCCCTTGATCACGCGGATTGCCTCTGCAGACTGCTCTGCCGCTGTCGCCTTTGTTCCGTCAAAGTATGCCGCCGAAAGAATCCCGCCCATAATAGCAGAAGTCAGTCCGGAACCGGCCTTCTGGCCCATGCTCATAGATGAGAACATCAGGCCCTCCACACGCTTGCCTGTTTTCCACTGGCCATACTCAATTGCATCGCTTGGAAGAGAATACTGCACACCATAGAATGGGGCGATTCCGATACCTCTCATGATACAGGTTACAACACCAAGCGAAACACTGGTAATATTCATCAGGAACAGCAGCTGTCCTGCAACACCCAGGATGCAGCCGGCACAGATGAGATTTCTTTTTCCATAGCGGGGAAGCACCTTCGGCAGAAGGGCAATTCCTGCCACAGTTGCCAGTTTCTCAGCTGCGGAAAGAGGCATGACGAGGTCTACATTTCCGAGTACATACTGGCAGTAATAGGTAAGGTCCGTTCCGATAATGATCTGATATGCGGTATAAAAGATCATCAGCCCCAGAGCGATAAGGAAATACCGGTTGGTAACGGTTGCTTTAAATGCTTCCACAAAAGGAATATCTTCCTTTTCCTGTTTTGCTGCAGAAACACGCTCTGTACAGACCATATAAGTATTCACAAGTACACCGACAGAAATGATCGCATAGCCGGCAGTTACCAGGATCCAGGCCATCTGCTGATTGCCGGTAATATTCGCTACGATATTGATCAGCGGCAGTGTGAACGCAGTAATGATCATACTTGCCGTGATAGACAATACCATGCGGATGTTACAGATCACATCACGTTCACGACGGTCACGGCTCATCAGAGATCCCAGTGCATGGAATGGCTGGCTGATAGCAGTGTATACAACCGTATTCATGATATTATAGGTAACAAAAGCATAGATGATCTTTCCCATATTTCCCATTGGCGGCATAGTGAACAAAAGCACCGCTGCCAGCGCATAAGGAACCGCAAGTCTTAAGATCCAGATCCTAGCTTTTCCATACCTGGAATGAGTCCGGTCGATAATAGTTCCCATCAGCACATCGGAAAATCCATCAAAAACACGGGACAAAAGCATGATCATTCCTACCGCACCTGCTGATATTCCAACAACGTTGGTATAAAAATAAATCAGCAGAGTTGTAGTCATGGTATACATCAAGGTCAGTGCCGGATCACCAAAACAGTATGCCAGCTTTTCCGACAACGGAACCTTGATGAATTCATTCAAGTCTTTCCCCTTCTGCTTGTAATTCAACAATTCAGGGATTCCCTTACCAGCCATAGTATCTACCTCCTATCGGTTTAAGGTCGGACCTTTCTGAATGAATTATCCGAAATATTTCTGCACAAAGTCTCTGGTAACTTCCGCAGCCTTTTTCACGTTGTCCTCATGGCTCATTGCATAGTATTCCGGACGGAACTCTTCAATGGTGCAAACGCCATCAAAACCAATCTCCTTCAGTGCAGCTGCGATTCCTGCATGATCTACAACACCCTCACCCGGCCACAGTCTCTTGTCATCTCCGCAGGAGCCAAGCGGAAGATCCTCACAGTCATTTAAATGGTATGCAAAAATCTTCTTTCCATCCGCAGCTCTCAGGTCCTCAAGGCGGGAGCACATCTCATGGAAATGGAAAGTGTCCACAGTAACGCCTACATTATCTCTGTCTACTGCTTTTACCACATCATAGGCTGTTCCAAACTGGTTGATGGAGCAGTTCGGTGCACCGCAGAACTCCAGAGAAATTTTCATGTCTGCGCCAACCTTATCAGAAAGATAACGAAGACGTGCAACTGCTTCTTCTTTGATCTCACTGACAGATTTGTCTTTTACGTCGAAGCTCGGAACTGTGATCAGCATTTTCATTCCGATCGCTTTGGAAACCTGCAGGATAAAATCAACCTCTTCGTCGATTTCTTTTTCCCCTGCCTCATCTCTCTGGTTAAAGAAGATCAGAGTGTTATATGCCCATGGCTTCAGATGATGGTTCTTAAACCAGTCTGCAAGCTCTTCCAGTGTATGCTCTTTGAGATAGTCCTTTACGCAGTCAAAACGGATCTCAATATAATCAAAGCCATATTTCTCGCACATCTCCAGGTCTGCCATAAGAGACTGTCCTTTGCATTCCAGTGCAGTTGCTTCATTAAATCCTAATTTCATCTTCAATACCCTCCATATGTTTTTACTTTTCAGCCAATTTTTCCAGTTAATCTCACCGGCAGGTTTTCCACTGCAGTTTCAACAAAGCCGAAGCGGAATCGGATCCTGCCGGTAACTGCCGCCGCAGACTCATTGGGGAAGTCTGTAGCAATAAGTTGGTATGATAACTCACACTTGATGAGGTGGAGCTCGTAAAATATATTTATTTATAAAATTCCGGCTTCTCAACTGCTGAAACGATCTTCTCGATCTGTCCGGTTTCCTGCGCTTTTACAAGAGCATCTGCTGTGATCGCTGCCAGGTATCCATCCCATGCATTCGGTCCTGTGATCACTCCTGCCTCTGCGTTATCAACCCAGTCCTGAACCTCTTTATCATAAGCGTCTTTAAATCTTACGAAGCAGTCTGTGTCAATAGCAGTGGACACTGCCGCATTCTTGCGGATAGACGGATAAGCCGGCTGTGCCATTTTCAGTGCACCGTCCTCACATACAACTTCACAGTTGATGTCATATCCAAACTTGCAGTTTACAAATACTTCTACATCAATACATACACCTTTTTTAGTACGGAGCATCATGATCTGCGGATCCTTCAGCTCAGAGTGGGAATATTTCGTCACTCTTGGCATTACTACCTGTGCTGATTCATACTCATCATCTACAAGCCAGTGAAGGACATCGATCTCATGGATTGCGGTATCGTGCACAGCCATTGGTGTATTATAATTGGTACCTACCTCCGGATTTCTGTGTGTACAGTGAAGGATCAGCGGCTCGCCGTATTCTCCGGTTGCAAGTGCTTCCTTGATCTGCTGATATCCCTTGTCATAGCGTCTCATAAATCCAAGCTGAATGAGATGTTTGCCGGCTGCCTCCTCTGCCTTTACTACTTTCAGGCAGTCCTCAGCAGTTGTACATAATGGTTTCTCACAGAAAATCCTCTTGCCGGCCTCGATTGCCTGAAGAAGAGAATCTACATGTGCGAAGCCCGGAGATACGATAAATACTGCATCTACGTTCTCTGCATTGATAAGATCCTTACTGTCTGCATAGACTTTTGCTCCGCAGATCTCGGCTGCTTTCCTGGCACTTTCCTCAAATACATCGGAAACAGCTACTACTTCTGCTCCCTGGATCTTCTCTGTCAGTCTTCTGATATGATCTCTTCCCATTCCGCCGCATCCGATAACTCCTACTCTTAACATTTTAAATTCCTCCGTTCATTTTTTTATTTTTTATTGTTTTCTGTTTTTGTGTTCTTTTTGATGATGTTATATTATCATTTTGTGCACGTGAACGCAATATCTTTTTTGTACAAAATTTCCATTTTGTTTTTATGCGATTTTCACCATTTGTTACTTTATTCACATATTTTGTTTGTTTTACAGTGTTTTTTCGGCATTTGCTCATATTTTCGAATCTATAAAATGACTTACTATGTTATTACGAACGTTGATCATATGGCATTTTATCATGTGCACCAGAACGCAATATTTCATTTCCCCTATAGCCTAGTAGAGTTTATGTAGAATATTGTTGTATTTCAACACATAAAGAGTTATACTTATATGTAGTTTTATTTAAAATACACAACTGTACTTTTCATACTTTATTTAGCCGAACTATAAATATCAAAGCTTCTCTCAGAAATCCCTGAAACGCATAATACAGGAATGAAGTATCCGGAAATACAGGAAGCTTCCTTAATCCAGATCAATGGGATATCCGCATCTGAAGCAGCAAACTTCCCTGATTCGGTTAAATTCATACGAAAAACACAGCAGAAAGGACTTATCCCTATGAGCGACTATAATTTAGAGACTAAATGTATCCACTCCGGCTATACCCCATCCAAAGGCGAGCCCTGTGCACTTCCTGTCTATCAGAGTACCACTTACAAATATGACACCACCGACGAAATGGGCCAGTTATTTGATCTGAAGGCAGACGGATATTTTTACACCCGTCTCCAGAACCCGACCAACGATGCCGTAGCCGCAAAGATCGCAGATCTGGAAGGCGGTGTTGCTGCAATCCTGACTTCTTCCGGACAGGCAGCCAACTTCTACGCAGTTTTTAATATCTGTGAGGCAGGCGATCACGTTGTTGCCGCTTCTACCATTTACGGAGGAACCTTCAACCTTCTTGCCGTCACCTTCAAGAAACTTGGCATTGACTGCACCTTTGTTGATACCGATGCAACAGAAGAAGAGATCGCTGCCGCATTTAAACCGAACACAAAGGTTCTCTTTGCAGAAACCATCGCTAATCCGGCTCTGGTCGTCCTGGACATCGAGAAATTTGCACACGTTGCACACCAGAACGGCGTGCCTCTTATTGTGGATAACACCTTTGCCACACCGGTAAACTGCCGTCCCTTCGAGTGGGGTGCAGATATCGTTACCCACTCCACCACCAAATATATGGACGGACATGCCGTTCAGGTAGGCGGCGCCATTGTCGACAGCGGTAACTTCGACTGGGATGCCTACGGCCATAAATATCACGGCCTGACAGAGCCGGATGAATCCTATCACGGCGTTATCTATACAAAGCAGTTCGGAAAAAAAGCTTACATCACTAAGGCTACTTCCCAGCTGATGCGTGATCTGGGTTCTATTCCGTCTCCGATGAACTGCTTCCTTCTGAACCTCGGTCTGGAAACGCTTCCGCTGCGTGTTGAACGCCATTGCTCCAACGCCCAGAAGATTGCAGAATACCTGAACGCACACGAAAAGGTTTCTCATGTAAATTACGCAGGACTTCCGGAGGATAAATATCACGCACTGGCTCAGAAATATATGAAGGATGGTCGTACCTGCGGCGTTATCTCCTTTGAACTGACCGGCGGCCGTGATGCAGCAGTCCGTTTTATGGATAGTCTGAAGCTTGCCACCATCGCAACTCACGTTGCCGCTTCCATCACTATGGTCCTTCACCCCGCCAGCCATACACATCGCCAGATGAACGACGAGCAGTTGGTTGAAGCAGGAGTTTCTCCTGGAATGATCCGTCTTTCCATCGGTATCGAAAATGTGGATGATATTATCAAAGATCTGGATCAGGCACTGAAAAATGCATAAATAACCAATTCAAAAAGGAAGGATACATCCGCTCATGCATGATGTGTCCTTCCTTTTTATGATATATTTTCTCCGAATCTCAATTATGGCATTTCCGCAAATTACCTTCATCCTGTTCTGAGCGGCTTTCTTCTGGCGCATAAATTCAAAAAAAATGTTAGCCACGTGTTCACTATTACTGTTTTTTCGCACTTTTTAAGAATATTTTGTTCTATTTTTCTCCAGGCACAAAGAAAGGCGCAAACCCTTGAGTTTGCGCCTTTTCCTATGCTTTTCAGCCTATGTGTTTTAGAACTTGCCAGCGTCAGCAGCTTCCTGTACGGAAACAGCTGTTCCTTTATTTTCATGCTTTTTCCGCATGATGTTAGCTATTTGTTAGCTATCGCTTCATTCTTACCTGTTCTTATACTTATTTTGTGTTGGCCTTCATGTGCTCAAACACCTTTGTCCAGGTGTCTGTTCCGCATGAGCCATCTGCAGTAATAGCAACGTTTTTCTGGAATACTTTCAAAGATGTTTCTGTATCGTTTCCGAAAGAACCGTCTACTTCAACACCAAGCACGGCCTGCAGGGAAGATACTGCTGCTCCGGAGCTGCCTTTTTTAATAACCGGAAGCTGAACCTTGATTTCTTTTGTCAGTGTTACTGCACTTGTCTTTTTCACCGGATATACAGCTTTTCCGTTCCAATCGTAGATGGTGTAGCCTTCTTTCCATTCTTTCTTTGCATTCTCAAGACTCTTATATGCTCCGATCTGGCTCTTACTGTCAGCCCAGGATTTTCTTGTGCGATAATATTTGTCTACAGTTGTCGTGGTTGTAGCTCCGATCAGCTGTTTGAACCGATTCCAGTCGTCTTTTGCCCGGATTGCTGACGGGCAGTTCTTGGCACATACATCATAATGCTGCACAACTCTGTCTGCCGGGATTCCCAGCTGCTTCATAATCTGCTTGCATACCTGGACTGTATTCTGGAATGCTTTTTCGTAGTTATATCCTTCCTGAACACACATCTCAATTCCTACTGCATTTCTGTTGTTGACTGTTCCGAACAGTCGACCGCCATAGTTGACTCCTACATGCCATGCACCACGATCATACGGAAGTGCCTGGTATGCTTCTGTATCATCTACAAATACGTGGGCGGAATAGCCTTTAAAATTTCCATCGTGCTGCGCTTTTGCATGCGCTTTCGCATTTGCACCTTTTGCATAGTTATCTGTGTTGTGAATTACGATATACGCCGGTGTCTGGCCTGCATAGCTGTTATTATTACTGATAAAACTTGTATTGATATTCATAGTATCATTCTCCTTCCCTGTCTTAATTGATAATATGCTGTTCAAAATGTTGATGATCTTCTGGCCGTAGTTCCGGCCGGATGCCCAGCCCTGGCCCTTCGGGTTTTCATGCGTGCCGAGATGCTCGACATATTCTGCACAGCCCCTGTTGACATATGTGTAACGCGGATCTACACAACGATTCTGCAGCTTGTCTGTAGAGGCATAAGCCTGCAGATGCTGGATCTGTGCCCGGATGCCTTCCGCTTGTGTCTTGAAGCTGTTGCCTTTCATGCCTGTTTTGGTTACACCCAGGCCACAAAAATTGTTCTGATTGAATGTCACCGCAGAATTAGAAAAGGTGAAGTCTCCGGTTTCCAAGCAGGACTGGGCAAAAGCAATATCACCGCGAACTCCTTCGGCTGTTCCTTCGGCAATGTATAAAGGAATCATCTTTACTACGGAATCCGGTACCTGCGGATTAACCTCCTTAATATAGGTTCTCATCTGTTCAATGCTTGCCTGGGATTTACCCATGATTTTTAGCATGTTGTTTCTCCTTTACTGATAAGAAAAGAGGACGATCACTCGCCCTCTGAATCCTCTTTTTCTGTATCGATATTTACTTTATCTTCCACCTGAGATTTTACATGTGTTACAAGTGGAATCAGGAATGCCGGGATTGTTACTCCCATATCTTTGATATTCTCCAGAATGCTGATGATCTCGTTGCAGATAATCCAGATTGCTACAATACAGGCTACCAGGAATGTAAATGGTAATGTGATACCTGCAGTCTGGGACGCATATAAAAGAAGCTGGTCAATGATCGCTCCCACGATTACCAAAAGCCACATACACACCTTTTTCATAATTCCACGGATACTTTTATATGAGTTGATGTCCTCAGATCTGTATGTGGATGCCATAAGGCCGGTGGCATAGTCAAGGACGTTGCAGGCCACCATCAGGAGGACTGGCACTGTCAGTACGCCAAGGATGGAGCTGATCAGTGCAAAAATTGCTGTAAATAATGCTTTAATGTAATTTTCTTTCATTGTTTTTTTCCTTTCTCCGGTGTTGCGCCGGCGCAATTTTAAGTATTAAAATAAGAGCCTTACGGCTCTGCTCTAATTTCCATATTCTTCTCCTTTCTAAAAAATTTGACTTTTTTGTTATTTATTATATAATATTTTCAGAAAGGAAGTGATAAATTGTTAGTATTAAAAGCAGTTTTGAAACCTGCCCTACTCTCAAATTATCTTAATTTTATTTTTTATTATTAGGCACTATATACCAGGGGCATTATAATACTGGTGAGGGTTACTCCTTTCACATAAAATAATCAAAAGTGGTGCTGACATAGCACCACTTTTGTCAAAAAACTAATACTGCTATCTTTTTTTCTTATAATATCATTTTCGCCTCTTTATCCGATATAATAATTACATATAAATGTGAAAGAAAAAATGTTTATTTTTCTTTTCTTTTTTTCTCTTCATTTATTTTATTAACTCCATCACTTAATGCCGTTGCACTCTCAAATATAGCTAAAGAAATCGTAAAACCTATAGCTGATTCCGCAAGTTTATCTGACTCGCTATAATACTGGATTATTGAATATATAAATAATATCAAATAATATACGCCTTTTAAAATCAAATAGAATGCCTCAATTGTTACATCTTTTTTTCTTAATAAATACATTCCAACAACAGCAATAGGAAGCGCAATATAAATACCGGAAAACCATCCCCATTTTTCTATTACAAATATTAACATTATAGCTGTCACCGCAGCATAAATCATACTAATAATCTCTGTTTTTATAGGCACATCTGAATGTTTCGCCAAATATTTAGTATGATATTTTTTCCACCTACAATATATAAGAATGGTAATAACAATTATTATTTCTTGGTATACATTTTTCACACTATCTCCTCCCAATACCATCTACAATTATAAATTAAACGAACAATTTTTTTCAACATTTTCTTGATTTAAATAATACATATAACGCACAATGACATAAGTGTCAACTATTTTCGATAAATCCTACATATCAGTAAATACATTCATTGAAGACACTGAATTTCCACAATTATAATCTCCTAAAATATATATTGACGGTGTTCCATTATAGCCCTCATTAATTTATCTTGAGGAATTGACGGATAACATTTCTTGATATCCAATTTGGCGAAATATTTCAACAATTTGTTTCTCATCCATCTTTGTATCATCCGCGATCCTTTAACACATCCTCTATCTTTAATAGAAGCATATTGGTGTATACCTATACGGCAGAAAAATGGTTTGAGTCCTTCTATTGCAATTTTATCACCTAATCTGTGGAGATACAATCAACAGGCCCCATATCGCCAATTATTCACACAATGCATCTCCTATGATCTCGTTTGACGTTGACGCGTGATACCTGCGCATATACCATAGATTATTTGACACGTGATACCTGCACTGCGCATAGACCATCATGGGTGAAATTAAGTGTTTTATTATGGACGACAAACGGCCAGTTAACTACCAGTTATTTCCGTAGCTATCAGGAGTAATTGTTAATTTTGGATTAATTTCTGCCTTTACTCCATCTTTGCCGTTTAGCGCCATTGTATTAATGCAAGTCACAAGCATTTCTGACTCAAGAAATTCTCCGGCAGTTGTAATCCATAATCCTCTTGTTCCATTAGCATAATAAATACGGCAATTATCAAGAATGATACGCTGATTTGTTTTTCCATTTTCGGTGTTGCTATGGCAGAACAGACCACCATAATTAGAAAGATAGCTGTAATTGTTTGCGTAATCTGTCTGATGATCAATGCCATCCCATTCCGGTGCAAAAGAATGCATCTCGCAATTCACAAAATGGTACTTCGCATCCTGATAACATCCAATTCCAACTGCTGGTGCTTGATGCGATTCAAAATAACAATCCTCATATCTAACATCCTGTGTTCCGCAGTCCATGTGCAATGCGTATGACTTGTGTTTTGCATTTTCTGGGTTACTTGGTGGATTGTTGTGCGTTGCTATAAATGTCAAATTTTTTAGCGTTCCGTTAGTATATACAAGTGCCGGAGCGTTGTGATACTGCCCTGTATCATCTCTTATAATGCATGTTTTTTTACATTTCCCAATCATGCTGATATATCTTACACGCCCTAATGTTGTCATGTCAAATTTGTTGTAAATTCCAGGCATAATTTCGAACAAATATTGATTATCTTTGGTGTCATCAGTGTAAAAATCAAGCGCATTTTGAATATCTTTGAAATATTCATGATCGCCAATTTTTATAATATTGTATTTCAAATCGCGATCAATTTTTTCAATTCCGTAAGAAGCAGTGAGATGATATGTAGCAGAGATACATGGTTTATAACCTACGTTAGTGAGTTCCTTTGTATTATACGTTTTTTTTGACAAATCTGTACTTCTAATTCCTCTTTCATTCCCGACAGCGGGAACCATAGCAAACACCGTGTAATCATCTCTTGTAATAGCTATTCTTATAGGGGCATCAAAGACCTCATTAACGCTAACGCTCACATCTTTTTCTTCATTTTTTGTATTAACATATGGTATTGTTTTTGCAATTGATAGTACACCATTTTTTTCTTTCCACAATTCAATATCCACTGAATGTGAATACCCCGTACTTCTCTGATGAAACTTAATAGATTCAACGTATGCATATGCAGGTATCGGAAATCTCGTAAAAATTTTCATATTCGATAAAGCAAGATTTCCATTTGTTTCGTATACATTGTATTGTATATTTTGTGGTGTTTCCTCTTGTGATTTTGTAATTTGCTTTACAATTTCTTTATATCCGATTTCCTGTGATTCTGCTTCAATCTGTATTTGTTTTAAGATGTTTTCATCAATAGTTGCAACCATAATACGAATCGTGCAGTTTTCTGGTGCTATCCAACTCCGTATCCAGCCTTCGTAGGTTATTGTTTTCCCATAGATAATTACATACATATTCACGATTGATTCAATTTTGTCCCCTTTGTGGGCTTTAATTTTCCCACGGGTTCTGCTTCTTGTATTGTTATCTACATCTACACCAGTCTGAGGTGTGATAGCTCCAGTTTCCCAGTTCAACTTAATCCCGAAAAATTGATGTGTAATGTTTGACACATCACCTAAATCTTCCTTTAGCGAAGCAACATCCTCCCTATTTGCATCAATCTGCTTCACCAGGCCTGTGTCGTCCATGTCGTATTCGAGTTTATATTCCAGGGCGAGGGAATATGGATCTACGGGTTCTATGCTTCCGGCAGAGCCAAAGCCCCGGCATTCCAGGGTTTTGTTCGCCTGATCATAGAGCATGTAGGGCACATGGTTGCTTTCGCTTGTGTATGCAGTGGCGGTGCTGTCTACGGCAAGGTATTGACCTTTTTCTACGGGGATCCAGCAGCGTGCGTTGCCGTTTGCTTCAAATATTATTTTCGTTGTGCTTACTATTTTTATGGTTTCAGCACTGGGCATGTATACGGTTCCTGGATTTTTTTCAAATTCTACAATATAAGCCGAACATTCTCTGTCCAAATTTAATGTACTTTCATTCTCGGCAAAGGTTCCTCTGCTTATTTTTGTTACCACACCTGCTGCCGTAAAGCGTTCATTTAAAATACAAATTCCTTTGGTTTCCGCAACATATTTCGTGGATTCTGATTTCGCCTTTGACCAGATGGAAGCACCTGCACCAAAGAGAGCTTTATGTATATCCGAAGCCTGTTCCCTTACCGCTTCTCCGGCGTTTCCATATTCTTTTCCATCATAGGCAACACGTATATCCTCCAGCTCTGCATCTCCGGTTGTTGAACCATCTTTTAATGAGGTAAATGTATTCATTCTTTTCTGAATGTTGTCCATCTGGGCTTTTGTCTGATTATATAAATGTTCAGCATCGCTACTTATCTGAGCTCCTGAATCTGATAATTTCTTCATGAGATTGTCAACGGAAACCATCATATCCTGAAAATCTTCAACATTGAAATAATCATCCTGTTCCGGATAAGGCATTGCGTAATTCTTTGTTTTCTTCACTGTATTACCTCCGTTCGAAGCTGATCGTATGTTTTTACCTTAAGTTCTTTATAGGTAAAGGGCTTGTATGCACGGTATGTATTATAAATAATGATAACGTCTATAATCTGGTCCAGCGGTACGATTCCTTCCAGCATTTCCCAGATTATTTTTCTGTTTTTATAGTGTTTCAACTGCAAAGTAACGGATACTGTTTTCTGCTGTATGCTCACTTCCAGGTTGTATCCATCCCCAAGCATACTCTGCAGTCTTTTCTGAAGAATCCTTTCCGTATACATAGTCGAGATACACCATCTTGCAATCACGGCAATTTTTCGTGTTTCCAAATCACTGCTGCTTGAAGGCTGGATATTTAATATCCGCTCTCTTCTTTCAATTCCACTTTTCCTGGATTCTTTTACCGTGATATTATCATCCAGTTCCTGGATATGATTCTCCAGTTTTTCTCCAATAATATCCCCAGCTTTAACAGAACACTTGATTTCCCTGATCTGCATCACGGCACCCGGATAGTTTACTTTGACGTGCATGTCAGTTCCCCCTTCACAGGAAGCTTGTTTTTCCCAACTGTATAGTTTTTGGCTGCTCCGTTCAGGGTTGTTCCTGCAACATCCTCTACCCCTGTCACATCCACGATTGCTCTCTCAACCTGCAGAATCCTTACAACCAGATTATCATTCTTCTCCCATTTTTCCCTTACTTCAAGGAAATACTCTTCAACAGCCTGATTGATATATTCCTTAATGTCTTCATAGGCGTATCCGGATTCAAATGTAATTTCTGTATTGATATTTACGGTCTCTTCCTCTGCACCATCCACTTTTACCCTGTGTCCGATTGGAGCAATTCCATCGCCTTCTCCGCTTGTCACCACCGGATCAACGGTATTCTGCACTTCTTTCACAACGTCCTCATCAGGAGTCCGGAAAGAATCTCCTGCAATCATTACCTTGATCTGATCATCTGGTTTTGAAACTCTTTCCAACTTACAGGCCTTTACACCAGGCATTTCATTGATCCTACCTTTGTAATACTCCCTGTTTCCGGCAAAACCTCGATAATTGTAGCTGTTCAGCACTCTTGACCGATACAGTTCGGTATCCTCCTGGTCTTTTCCCTGCAGCCTGCATTTCAGTATCTTTCCCCACTCAAACCCTTCCATAAAAGTTATCGGGTCCAGATCAGATAAAAGGGTATTCGGGCCGCTTCCAGATGTATCACATCCGAGCCTGTATATATGCTTGTTTTCATCAATCACATTGAACACTGTATAATTGTACTCATCGCAATTCCATCTGCTACCGATTGGAACTGCACAATTGAACTGAGCTTCAAATTCTGCATAGGTAGCTTCATTTATGAAACATCCGATATCATTTCCAATTCGGATAAGGTGCTCCAGATCTGCCGTATCTGCAAACATGTTCTTTTCTATCCCGGCCATAAACATATATGTTTCTTCCAGCTGAACCGCCTGTTTCGCACAGGCATTATACAGAAGACTTCCCTCTGATGTATCGATATCGTCCGGCATCTCCTTCATCATGGCTTCCATGATATTTTCAAATGTCATATCCTCAAACATAGATCTCCGCCTCCTGTTCTCCCAGTGTTGTTATAAGTTTGAATGACAGCATGATCTTTTCATCCTTTTTCACACATTCAAAATCTGTGATCCCTTCTATATATGGATTTACACATAAACACTCCTCCGTCATTCTTTCCAGCTCTGAATTCGTATATCCTTCAGAATACTGTTTTCCGATCAGGTCCTCAAACTCCTGTCCATATTCATCTGAATAGATATAATATCTGTACCTTGGCGTATGTAATGCGATCCAGCACCATACCATCAGGGCATCCACGCCCTCCACGATCTTCCCGGACAGCTGTCCTGTTTTGAAATCAATTCCATATTCTTTCGGAACGTATTCCTCTTCTGTAATATCATCGGATTCCGTATCTGCAAACGGAAACATCATACCGGGTCCACCACCTTTGCAATCAGTACAAATTCCTCAGTATCATTCATCTTCATCAACAAGACTTTATCCCCTTCTTCCAGATGATTGATTCCGTCTTCAACAGCCAGGTTGCTGCTTACTGAATAGTCACTTTTATTTATTATTCCAGATCCTATTTTTACTCTCCCGTCATGGCCCATTATCCCCAGCTCAGGCACCTGAGGATTGTAAAAACGTCCTGCCTTTCTCATCTGCTCAATCAGTTCTTCATATGGAGTCATAGTCCGCTGTACCTCCCTCCGTTAATGATCGCCGTCACTTTCTTTCCGGCCCATTGCCCGATATTAAGCTGTGCTCCATTATTTGCTTCAGAATTCCCCAGGCTTTCAAACTCCACGATCGACACAGCTCCAGAATACACATGACCCCACTGGTTCCCGGCATCATCACCCTTTTCATCTGCCATGATCGCATTGAAGCGTGTTCCGTCTTCCAGAACCACACTCACAACATCACCTGCAGAACCGAATACCGGACGAAGGGCTATCAGATAATAACCATTGATGGTTGCAATACCATTTTTCACTGGCTTCCCATTATTTCCCCACAGATCTGCGATTGTCTTCTGGATGCTGTACTTTTTCCATCTTCCAAAGAAATAGGAATAGTTTGTGTAGTCTTTTATGATCCCTGTCTGTGCTACAGACCCCGGAACTGATACGGTCGTTCCACTTATGACTTCATTGCTTCCTTCGGCCGATCTTGTAACCGGATAATCTATGTAACAGAATCCAAGGACATTCTGATGGGAATCTCTTCTTTTCACATCATCGCCATAGTTGCCTTCAATGCTTGTGTATCCACCAGCACTATTGACACTTTCAACAATTCCAATATGTCCCTGACCACCATAAATTACTAAAGCTCCTTTTTTCGGGGTACTGCCCCATTTTCCGCGAGCCTGGTAGTAATCCCGGACATTAAAACAATAAGCTTCTTTTGCTCCTCCCATGAACAGATCTGCATGTCCACTCTTATTGAAACAGGCCCAAATAAACATGCAGCACCAGGCAGCATCCATTCCATACAAAACCGTAATCTCGTTATGATTGCTTCCAGGCGGATTTTCTCCAATCCCGATCCAGGATCTTGCCTGGTTCAGAACATCTTCCAAAGCAGAACTCTCTGATAAACCAGACAAGCTTGAGGATGTCTGTTCTTCATCCTCTTCCTGCGTGTCCATGATATTCTTAAATTCCAGATCAAGCTTCATCGTATAGGATCCATTTTTCCATTCATGGGAATCACTCTCAATCCAAAATCTCCCTTTCAGTCCTATCCTGGAATCTTCTATGATCACCCCAAGGCCGGAAACACAACGATAATCCCCTGTTGATGTCAGGCTTGCATTTTTACTGATCCCTTTCAGCTCGTTCATTGCTTCCTGCTTGCCATTACCGGAATCCACAGTGATTGCGCTCTGGAATATTCCATACATACTCGCCCAGCGTGTGTTGGTAAGGATCCCGATCTTCTTATTTGAGGAATTATATACATACACACGGTTTACCATATCATCTGTATTCTCGCTGTAAGACGATTCAAGGATCCGTTCACCCTGCTTAATGTGAAATCCCGGGATCGTCTTCCCCTTTTCGATCACTTCCAGGGTATCCCCGTTCATCTGGGCAATGTACGGCTTTTTATTCTTCCTGTACACTTTTGTGTATGCAGCCATAATAATTTCATAATATGGCCTTTCCTGGAAAAACATCTTATTTAACACCAGTCCAGTCTTTGCAAGGTTTCTGACATTTATACCGATATCCTTACATACCATTTCCGTGATCTTTTCCGGCGTTTTGTTCCGGAACCGGTAGGTCCCGTTGGATCTTAGCAGATGGATCATATGATCCTTTGCCGTATACTGCAGCTCCCCGGCATCTGAACTCCTGTTTCTTTCCGTAACTGCCCCGACAAAATGCACTTTCTGATTGCTATCCGGATAAAATACGATCTTATCTCCAAGCTTGATGTCCAGTGTCTCTACACTTTTATCATTCGGACTGTATGCTACAGAAAACGCAACGGTCCGGGCTGCCTGTCGTGCACTTCCAGACCAGGTAACGCTTGTGACGTATTTGGTTATATTATTCTCTTTCCACTTTAGTTTCATGGTATCACAAGCCTTTCTCCGTCAAAGATCCACCATCCGTTTACACCCTTATTGGCACTGCTGCGGAATCCATGTTTTACTGCAGTCCGCTCGATAATGGTCTTGTTTGCTTCGTAGATCTTGTTCGCATATGATCCGGTTCCATAATATTTCTTGGAAATACTCCACAGGGTATCGTTTCCGGAAACAACATGTACCTTTGCTTTCGTTTTGGACGTTTCCCGTTTCGTTCCCTGCTTTATATTCTTTTTCGTTGTGGAAGCTGCAGTCTTTGATGTCTTTTTCTTTTTTGGTTTTGTGTACTTAGGTGTCCGGTATTCCATCAAAGACAGCTTATATTTGATATCTCCAGTTCCATCTTCCTCCCCGTATGAGAAAGAGCTGATCACCACCTGCATATTGATCTTGGTTTTGGTAACAACCAGACGGAGTGTTTTTTCCTGCCAGGAAAGTATTTTCTTCACATATTCCCATGGACTCTGCTTTTTCTTATATGCTGCAAAGGAATAATCCTTATTTGGAAAAAAGGACTCCAGTTCTATGGAACTGAGCCCTCTTTTTCCAAGGATTGTGACATCTCCAAGGTTCTGGACGTTCACGGTTTCATGTCCGGCATCCCTTGTAACGTTATAGGATGCTGGCAGTATCGGAAGCTGTATGGAATCTTTTCCGCATTTCAGCCATATTTCCATCTTACTACTCATTTACGCCTCCTATGCTACCGCTGTCTGCGGAAGATTATCATTAGTTTCCTTTACTTTCTGCACAATTCTTTCCGCGATCCGGTCAATGTCTGCTTCCTCACGAACGATAATGCTGTCTGCCAGTTTCGCTATGGTAATTACTGTACCTTTGTTCTCGGAACGTGCCATTCGGACAGATTCATCATGTGGATATACCCTTGTACCTCTTGGCAGGTCAACGATCTCTCCGCCCTTCTCACTGATCTGTACAATACCGCCCTGCCAGTTATCGGTTCCTTTTGACAGAGCTGGAATCTGCGGAATGTTAAGCCCTTTCCAGCTTTTACCACCAATTCCAAGTACCCAATCCGGAACCGTGAAATGGATAGAATTAATCCTGCTGATCGCACCATTTATAATGGAAATGACTGCATTCATCGGGGTTTTTACAAGGGCTTCCAGCATTCCAAAAGAATTGGAAACAATATCCCTTAAGCCTTTCCATGCTTTTTCCCAGTTTCCGGTAAACACTCCATTCATAAATGTTGTAACTCCCTCAAGAACGCCAAGAAAACCGTCTATATACTGGCTTGCACCTTCAAAGAATATTACAATCACATCCGATCCTTCTGAGAATACAAATTGTACAGCTTTTATAAATCCGCTCTCCAGATAAGAGCCTATTTCTGTACACATTCCTAAAAACGGCTGAAGCTGTGGCTGTACGGTATTCCAGAACGATTCAAACCGTGCGGCTGTTTTTCCCAACAGCGGACTTATTTTGTCCCAGTTTTTATAAATCAGGAGTGCTCCGGCAGCTATCGCTACTATGGCAATTCCTGCTGGTCCGGTCATAACTGTCCCAAACGCTTTGAAACCTGTCTTTCCATGTATAAGATTGTTCATTGCTCCACTGATTTTTCCAAAATTTGTTATCATTCCGCCAATTCCAGTTGATACCTTTCCGGCTCCCAACAGTACCGGACCGGTCGCCGCAGCTATAGCTGCAAACTTCACAATGGTTTTCTGTGTAGCCGGGTCCAGCTCGTTCCAGTGATCTACCAGGGAATCAATCACAGTGATTCCCTTCTCCACATACGGGATCAGCATCGTTCCTACCGGCTGCAGGACATCAACCTGGATCGTCCTCCACAACCCTCCCAGTGCTCCTGTGAGTGTGTCATATCTGGTGTTGACCAATTCCTCCATCGTCTCTTTAGTTTTATCGATGGCACCATTGGTTGTTGAAAGCGTTGTAATAACCTGTGGGCCTAAATCTTCCCACATGGTTCCAAAAAGATTAACCCCGGCCGCACTCTGGGCAACGGGATCGTCCATTCTGGCCAGTCCCTGGATTACCTCGTTAAAGGCCGCTTTCGCATCCTGGCCTCCGGCCGCAAATCTTTTTGCCATCTTATCGGCATTCATGCCGATGGCTTCAAATCCCTGTTTTGTTGTATCTGATCCATCAATCGCACGGATGGAAAATTCTTTTACCGCATCACCGATCTTATCCAGGTTGAATGCTCCATTTTCCGCTCCATTTGCGAAAATCGAAAACATGTCCTCCGCATCCAAGCCAAGCTTTTGGAACTGTACGGAATATTCATCAATGTTATCAAACAATTCTCCTGAAAAGTCCAGGCCATTCTGAGCCCCCTGTGCCATAAGATTGAATGCTTCTCTTGCGGAAACGCCGAAATTCTTGATCAGGCTGTCTGCTGCTCTGGTACTTTCCCCGATATCAACATCAAAGGTATCTGCCAGCGTATAAGCGTACTCCGTACACCTCTGCAGTGCAGAATCATCCAGATAGGACATGTTCTGGTCAACTTTTGCCATTGCATCCGCCACATCTCCTATGGATTCTCCAAAGTTGTCCTTGTAGACATTGTTGATCATATCCTGGTATTTGCCCAGGTTTTCGGTTGCTGTCCCAGTTGCGGCCGCAAACTGCTTGTAGGCATCCTGTGATTCAGAAGCGAACTTTATTGCAGCTGTTCCAGCCGCTGCCATTGGCACAGAAACCGATTTTGTAAGGCTTTCTCCGGCTCCTTCCAAAAACTGCCCTGCATTTTCAAATACACTTCCAAGATTGCCAATTCTTTTTTCCAGATTTTTTGACTGTCTTGCTACTGTCCGTGATGGATCTGAAAATTCATCGATCAGCTTTACTACCGCTGCTACTGTTTTATTTGCCCCGTTCCCTCGCCTCCTCTTTTATATCTTCGATCTCCTGCATCAAAAAAGCACGGGTGATCAGCCGTTCACCCGCACCCATATTGTAATAATCCGAAATTTTCCACTTTTTCAAACGGAACAGTGCGTAAGCAATGCTTGCTTCCCTGTCCGTCCTGATCAGTTTTTTATTTCCTTCTCCTCAGTCTTAAGCCCGGATAAAGCAATAATCTCATCTGCAATGGTTCCGGCTTCTGCCTGAAACAGAATTGCGGCAAGATCTTTTGGAGTCGCAGCATTAAAATGCTCCAGCAAAGCCGGATCTTTTAAATCCGGTTCAACAATTCCATTCACACAGAACATCAGGTTTGTGTCGTAAGCTGCTGAAATATTTCTTTTTCCTTTCTCATCAAACATCATCTGCATGATATCATTGTGCTTCCGACCCGAAACTTCCTGAATCGTGATCTCTGTTTCCTCTCCCAGAAGCTTTGTCAGTCTTGCAGATCGGATCTTCTTTGTTTCCTTTTTCTCTACTGTCTCTTTATCAACTCTGATCAGCTTTTCAATCAAATTCATGTTCTTTACCTCCTGTCAAATAGCATCCAATACATCAACGTCTGAAAAATTAAACGGAATGGACTCTTCGCCCAGCTTTCCAGCTTCCCAGTCTGCAATTGGGATTTCTGTAAAAATACAATCCTTAAGCCGGACACGTTCGCCGCCAAAAGCTTCCGGATCGTCCAGATTGGAGATGATCGTGCCTCTGATTGCTTTTCCTTCCTTGATCGCCTGTGCTGCTCTTTTCAGCCAGTATGATGTCACTTTATTAAGTTTTACAGTTCCTGAGCCACTGATTCCTGTTACTTTATACCCCTTTTTTAAAGTCCTTGCCTGTTTCACTTCCGCGGTATCAAATTTCATTTTTGCCTGAAGTGCAGTGGTTTCTGCCATATATTCAGCATCGATCCACAACTCTCCAAACGTTCCATTAATAACCCTGTCTGGTGTATAACCTTTCCTCGTTAATCCCTCCTCTTATGCCGTGATATTCAGATAGATGTCTTCCATAACATCTGAAATTGCCACAGTTGCTTTGAAATATACCTTTTCATCGGTATACTGTTTCTGCATTTCCTCATCTGACATGGCTTCTGCATCTTCTTTTTTGATCTTTTCATTTTCGATCACATATTTTCGGATTTTTTCCACATCAAACTCAATGCTGTAATCTTCGATCAGACCATTTACAAGAATTTCGTCCATATAAGTTTTGATTGCCGACAACAGCAGGCACTTGTTGCTGTATGTATTCTGGTATTTTCCGATGTAGTTATCTTCAGCCAGCTCAACAATATCGTTGTTGATCATGTCCATAGTCTCTACAACTCGGATTTTTTTCCACGGGCTCTGCTTTCCGGTTAAAGTTGTCAGCGATGTCACACCCCTTCCAACCTTGATTTTTTCTCCGTCATCAAACAGAACAAACTTTCCTGCATCAATGGCTGCTTCAACCGATTTACGGTCCAGATCTTCACAGGCTGTTACATCGTCCAGAACAGCAAATGTTACAGACTGATCACTTCCTGTTCCTGCAATCAGACCGGCAATCCTGGAACAGAATGTTTCTGCCGTATAGCTTTTTCCATCTGCAGTTACTGTCTTCGTTGCATAATTTACAATTCCCTCTGTATCTGCTTCTGTTTCCGGTAACACGGCTTTCACTCTGTTATGAGCTTCCCTCTGAGCTTTCACCCAGTCTGTGATCTTCTGTGTCTGGGAATCTTTTTTTGCACTTGGGAAACACATCCAGTCTACTTTCTTCCGCTCAAAATATTTGAAGGCTTTACTGTAATCTGTTTCTGCAGTTGCAAGGACATATACCACAACTTTTTGTGGTGCCGTGTCATTTCCACGGAGTGCCAGGGCAATCTGTTTTTTATTTTCTGTCCCCAGCTCCTCCGGGATATCATCACTTGAAAAAACTGTTACCGGATTCCCACTTGGAACCTTTGCATCTTTGATCACCATTCCAACAGATCCACGGTCCAGCCTTTTTGCCGAATTCTGCGCCCGCGCCACGAATGTGATGTTCATTGCTGGTAAACCCATCAGTTTCCTACCTCCTGTCTCATTTCCATGTTTTTCATAATTTCACTGTTATCCTCTCTTTTCACCTCATCCCAGAATTCCACTTCAAATGTCACTACAGGGATATTGTTGTTTTCCCCCTCAAACATGCAGTTTATGTTATCGGTGTTCAATTTCCTGCTGCCAACCGCAAGTTTATAGCCAAAAGCGGCTTCCATTTTTTCAAAGAATTCCATTGCCGCAAGTTCGTCAGACCGTTTCTGGATAAGGTCAATTTCGATCTCAACATTTTTATGGACCGCATTTTTCGTTCTCTCTGAAAACGTCTGTGTCACATAAACAAAAAAAGAAGGTCTGGTATAACCCTCTATTGTGTCTGGTCCGTATATTTTTGTACCGGGATAGGATTCCTTTAATGTGAAGTTCACAGCCTGCTTAATATCTTTAAGAGTCAAATCCTGCATCCTCCAGTATTGAATTTAGAAGCTCCTGGCCGATTGCTTCGGAATATTCTGAACGTCGTGCCATATATTTTCCAACAGTCTTTTTAGCGTATACCTTACCAACTTTTCTTCCAGTTCCCGGTTTTCCTTTTCCCCAACGGTTTTTCCGGTTATGAGTAACCAAATCGTGTCCTTCTTCATAAAGATGATAATGCGGAGCTTTTGATGTAACTGCTACTGTGTAATTTTTTCCCGATCGGATCACTTTTCCCTGTCGAAAGCTGTCCTGCAGTCTATTCCCTGTCGCTGGAATATGATGTCCTTTTGCTTCTTCCTGTACTCTTACTCCAAGATCCTTTGCGATATTTCTTGCTTCTTTTTTCAAAACTTTTTCTGTTGAAGCAGGAAACTGCTTCATAGCCTTTTCCATAGCCTCGGCAAATTCTCCGTCTCCAGTTATATCAAACTTGATACTCATTTCCTTCAAAAACCTCCCTGCACTGTATTTCAAGAAGTTCATGTCTTTCATCAATATCCAACGGCGGACCTTCTATTGTAAAGATCCTGCCGTGATATTTGATCCTCATATCTGCAGTAATATCATTCCGGAACCGCACATATATCCTGTGAGATACCTCTGGTTTAAGCTTTCCCATAAAGTTATATTCCGAAGATTTGTATGGTTTTACGCTCCCCCAGACAGTCTTATAATCCTGCCAGGATGACTTATCCTGTCCCATCTCATCTTCTTTAGCTTCAAGGCGTTGGAAAGTGATCCGCCGGTTTAATTTTCCTGTATAGATCATTTCGCCACCTCACAGAAAATTGATACAGTACATTCCCAGAATAGTTTCTGCTGTTTTATTTATAACATTTTTATCAACCTGCAGCTGGCGGTTATCATACATATCCGCAATGAGCATAAGGACGGCAATCGTAATGTCCTCATGCTCGTCCAACTGCTCCTCAGTCAGCCCCGTATATCCTTTACAAAATTCTACGGCGGCTTTTTTCATAACCAGAATCTCTGTATTGTCTTCTGTTTCCATATCTTCCGGGGATTCCCTGATATGCCGCCATATATCTGCAGCAGTTATTTCACTGATCTTCATATTTCCTCTCCTTTTGCGCCGGCGCAACTTTAAGCGGATGCCATTGTCAATTTTGCGATTTTCTGGGAATCCTCCACTTTTGTATCAATTTCCATCCATGCAACTACGCCTACTGCATGCTGCGTTGCATATTTCTCTCTCAGAACTTCGATATTTGCGTCCTCTGCCACTTTTACCGCTAATCCGGAAAAGTCTCCATAATATACTGCTGTAGCTTTTGCTGCCATCTTTGGCATTGCATCGGAACAATACACATCTTTTCCAAGAAGCGTATATCCCCACCGTGCTGATACATCCCTGTTCAAAAGATAATTGCCATCACTATCTTTTAACTTTCGGATTGCGGTTCTGGTGGCTTTATTCATAATCCATACAGCACCGCTCTGATAAGTATCCGGAATGGACTCCTGTACATCGATCAGCTCGTCGGCTTTAACTTTATCTGCTGCCGCCGCTGTAATACCCCGTGTAACATTCGTAAGTCCTTCTGCTTTTCCATTTGTTCCGATCAGACACTCATGTTCAATAAATACAGAAATCGCTTTCGCCATATACTGGATAATCTTATTCAGTACATCAAAATTACTGTTATTGATCAGTTTCTTTGAAATCAGCGTCAGTGCTCCTGCAAGGAATCCACCAAGCGAAATACTCTTGAATGTTCCAGATGTACTGGTAAGTTCTGTAAACTCATCCGCATAAGCCATTTTAATGGAACTGGTTTCTTCGTCATAATATGGGATATTGATTGTTCCACCAATGTTATACCGGTCAGCCATACTGTAGATTGGGCAGATTTCTACTACCTTTTCAATGATTTTATTGACAATAGAAGACGGAATCACTGCACCATTGTCCGCATAAGTAAGGTTCGCAGCTCTTTCGTTTGTAAGTGTTCCTCTCACATAATCCACAAATGCCCGTTCCTCAACGGTCAGATCATCATTTTCCCCGTCTTCTTTTTTCTTTCCTCCGGGATTTCCCAGATTTCTGGCTCTTTCTTTTGCTTCGATCGTCTTGTCAATGGCATTGATTTCTTTCTCAATTTCATCAAAACGGGCCTGCTCTGATTCTTCAAAGGCACGTTCTTCTTCCTGGGCCTTATTTAAAATCCCTTCCATTTCTTCTACAAGGGCAGCTCTTTTTTCCTCCAGGTTCTTTAATTCCTCTGCCCTTACCTGCAGGTATCGTCTGGCAGCTACTCGGAATGCCTTTTTATTTGTAATTCTTCCTCTATGACTTTTCATGATTTTCCCCCTAATCTTCTGATGGTAGCTTCATATTTCGAATAATCCACTTTTTCTTTCTGTTCACTTGAGATTACTTTTGTTTCCAGAGTTCTTACCTCCAGTACTTCATTCCCGTCTGCGCGCATCTCGATGGAAGTGCTTGCATAACAGGGAATTTTCCTGTTATCAATAATGGATACTTCTTTCAGATCCATATCCTCAACAAATCTGCGTTTCAGTCCGGAATCGGTATCTTCCTCTTTTGCGGCCCTTTCTATAAATCCAAAGGACCAGCCTCTCAGTTCTCCTTTTTTTGCTTTTTCGATCACTTCCGCGTCTGTAATTTCTGCAATTGCACGAAGCCCGATATTGTCTTCAAACAACTGCAGATTTGTTTTGGTACTTCCAAGTTCCCTGCTGTAATCATGATTCAACAGGATCTTTATTTCATCTGCGCGTGAAATGGCTCTCTCAAATGCTCCCGGAACAATCTGCTCAATAAACTGTTCCCCGCTTCTGTCCCGGATCGGTCTGCTGTCTCTGGCAACAGCATTTACATAGCCATCAATCGTAACCGACTGCTCTCTGATCTCTATTCTCCTGGGTCATCGCCCCCTTCTTTTATTTTTGTCAAATCTAATGTTTTACTGGTGTTAAGTACAATCACTTTATTGCTTTCCGGATCATACAATCCGTCCTGGAGCCCCAGTTTGATAAATTTCATACCAAGAGGTGGCATATTTTCTTTTTTTCGGACCTCATCTGTCTGAAGAAATCCTTTTTCAATTCCAACACTGTATGCGTTATACCGCTTGTCAATATCCCCTTTGATCAGTTCTGAAATATCAAAATCAAAAAAATACATCTGTTTTTCAGATTCCAGCAGCATTGCCCGGTTTAATGCAGTCCGAAACTCTGCCAGCAGGTTTGAAAGCTCATATTTAATGAAATTTTTTTCATCCTGTTCTCCGGCATTGCCACTTAAAAGCGATGGCGGGATCCCAATTACTTTACAGATCTCATCCCCATTCGTCTTTTTATTTTCATTCAGCTGCATTTCTACAGATGTATTGGACGCTTCCTGAAAATCAAGGCCTTCATTCAGGATCACCACACTCTCTGTATTGTTTGAATAAAGATTTCTCCATGCTTCTTTCAAAGAATTGATTGCCTGCTGAGACAGTCTTCTCGGAGACTTAATAAAGCCCTTCTTATTACCGCCTGTTGCAACAAGGGTTTCCTCAAATTTCATGGAGTTATACGCCACACTAAGAAGCTGCTTGTTTTCTTCAATAAGGCTTTTCCCCTGTGCCCCATCCTCCGTATTTCTCAGAAGGCGTACAAACTGATATGGCCTGTACGTGTTTCCCTGTACTAAAATGTCATAATCTTTAAATATCACATCCGGATTCTGGTTAAAACTTATGTTTTTTTCTGCCACATACCTGAGAGAACGTACTTCGTTCCTGACTTTATCTATGTAAATATAACCGCCTCTCCCAAGAAAATAATCCATAACAACTGCCCGTTTCATCTGATAAGCATCCAGCGTATCCCCTGTTTCAGAATTCAGTAATATCGTTCGCCTGTCATCCGTCACTTCTGTGATCCTGTCATCTTCCCGTTTATACAGCTTTATTGGAACTGCTGCCATTGTCCCTGCGATCTTATTCAGGCATCCGGCCAGGGACGGAATATTCATTGCTCCTTCCCTTCCAATACTTTCTCCTGATAACCAGGCTCTTAAAATAGCGGCATCTACTTCCGGTTCCAGATCCGGATCCGCACGTTTTTTCCGTTTCCAAATTTCCCTTGCTATCCCTCCTATGCTGTTTGTGCAACAAAATTGTCACCATTCAGTAAATATTGCTGTAAAAGATACATCGCATTGATCAATGCAACTACCTCATCTACCTTACCTGTGGATTTCTTTTTGTTGACATATTTGTTTAAGTTTGTGTCTTCTGTACATCTTGCATTCTGAAAGTTAATTTCCAGAAGCCGGTTTTCCTCATACCGGAATACCTGCTGCAGGATCAGCTCTTTCAACCATTTTGTTGGCTGATGCAGAACAGAACTATGCTGTTTGACTTCCACACACTCCAGTCCTTCTGCTTCCATTTTCTGGACACTTGAAATTGCATTGTAGCGGTCATATCCGACCTGTTCCACAATTACTCCGTATTGTTCTTCCAGCAGATGTATCACATAATTTTCCACTACACTGTAATCAATTACTTCCTCACCACATGCAATACACTCCCCTTTACTGATCAGTCTCTGATAATCCACATGTTCTTTCTGGGTTTTAATGTTAATTTTTTCTTTTGGAATAAATCCCATTACCCTGGCATAGATATATCCATTATCTTCTGTCACCATCGCTACTGCAGTATTATCATCCGTCTGGGAAAGATCTACTCCAACCCATACCTGACGGCCGTTCCACCACTGTGGATCTGGCTCAATCCTGCACAATTTCACTTTCTGAATATCTATATAGCCTTCTACACCAAGTCCTTTATAGAGAATATTGTTATGCTTGCAAAGATAATTTTCCCTTTTATTCTCATAAAGGACTGCTAAGGTACGTTTCTTTTTTATCTCATCAAAAATATATTGATGGGATACTGCAACCGGATTACTCTGATAAATTGCTCGGTCATCCGTCTGCCAGGCTTCTCCCTGCTTCAGATCATCATCTGGTTCGTAAAGCAAAGCAAAATATCGCCGATCATCCAGCAGACCGTCCAAAGTCTTTTTCGCAATGTCAATTTCATCGATCATCACGTTATTATCGTTGGGATACTGTGTACTGATGATAATTCCAAGTTTATTAAACAAGGTAATCTGTGAAGATCTCATTGCTTCTACCGGATAATCATCCAATGCTCCTGCTTCATCTGCCAGATACGCATTTGCCAGTTTTCCATCCATTCCATCCTGACTATATGCAAGTGGCGTATACTCATTTTCGTTAAGCAGGCATATGATCTGACTCCTCAAAACCTTAAATGCAGGTTCATCCTCATCGTATAATGCTGGCGAAACTTTTATAATTTTTCGGATAGCATTTTTCAGTTCCGATGATAACTGCAGATCCGGCGCAACAGAAAAGAACCGGGAAAAATCCGGTTCTGTAAGCATCAGCAGGATAAATATCACTGCCGAATTGAATGTTTTAAAATTTTTTCGTGCGATTTCAAGAAGAATCGTTACATAAAACCGGCTTCTTTGTTCTGAATTCCGGCAATATGTGCATAGCCCGGCTACGATCATAAACCACGCATAATCCTCCAGGCCATCATAAATACTACATCTAAGATCTGGGTGGACCATTAATTTTAATAATTTGCATATTTTTTCATACTCCTGTTCATCTACATAAGCGTCCTCATCATTCCCCTCCGCAATATGTAACCAGCTTTCTGCCTGTTTTTTAACATATTCCGGGACTTTTCCTTCCTGCTCCGTGGAACACCATACGGCATATTTGTATGCTTTTCCTTCTTTCATCCGCCCAACGCTTCTTTCAGTGGATTGGTTTTCTTTTCCGGTTTCTTTGGAACAGATCTAAGGGATGCCGCGATTGTCATAACATTTTCCTTCTCAATCTCGGCCAGCATCCTTCTTTTTGCCTGGATCTGCCGGTCCATAGATACCAGACTTTTCTGCATGGAAGCTTCAATGCCATAATATTCTTTCCGCGTCAGTTCTCTGTTGATAAGCATATCGTCTTTTTCATTCTGAAACTCACATAACTGTTTATAAAACTGGTCTCTTTTTTCCTCAAATTCCTTCGTTTCTGCATATAAAATGCAGTATCTGTTTATCACAGCTCCATACATATCATCGAATTTATTGATCTTTTCAAGAAGCTTTTTCAGTCGAAGAAATTCTTTATGTGCAATCTCATTGTCTTTTACTTCCTGTCGCTCTTTCAGCGGAATCCCTGTAAGCAGAGCCTTTTCTGCCTGTTCGCGCTGCCGGAGCTCTTTCTTGGTTCGGTGTGATTTTCCTTCCATCCGAATAATATCTGCCGATTTTGATGCTGTTGGCATTGCGCTCCCTCCTTCCGTCAAAAATAAAAATGCTGATGTGGGAATTTATTATAAATCTGTGGGCATATGTGGTCGTAAAAAAGTCAAAATTTTCAGATTTTTTTAGGCGGGGGGGGGATTACATTTCACCCTCCTGCTGCCTTGCAATCTCTTTCAGCTCTGCCTGTGGTATCTTCCCGGCTTCGGCCATCTCATGGTGCCTACCACATAATGAAATAAGATTGTCATTATCAAGCCTTCCGTCCCAGTCTTCTGCTATCGGTACAATGTGATGTACTTCTATTTCCCTGTTATTATATTGCTGTGTGGTTCCGTACAGCTTTCGCATACAGATCTGGCACAGATATCTGTCCCGCTCTCTGATCTCCAGGCTCTTTCTCTTCCATACCTCGGTACTTCGAAAACTGTTCTGCTTTGTCCGTATCTTCCTGCGTACCGGCTTGCTGCTGCACTGATATTTACTATCATGAATCCGTCCGCAGTATTTGCAACTTCTTAACATACCTTATCCTTTCATAAATAGCGGGAGATGGATTTGAACCATCATTTCAGACTTAGGAGATCTGCAAGTTTCCATTACTTCATCCCGCGTTATTTGATAGACATTCTGGGACTCGAACCCAGGACCGACCGGTTATGAGCCGGTTGCTCTGACCTGCTGAGCTAAATGTCCGCATATAGAAAGGCACCCTTCGGGGTGCCTTGTGTTAATATTATATAATACTTAGTTTTCCAATTCTTTTTCTCTTATTCGTTCTTCCAATGGGATAATATAATTAAGATACCCCTGTGCATTCTCTTTCATTCTATCATATGTTTCACTATTCTCCTTCTTTAAAATACTGAGCATAGCAACATTCATTCTCGCAAATTCTTTAATTGTTTTCTTTATCTCAATTTCTTCATTATTGGACTGAATACTTAATAATGTATAAATCTCTTCATTCATTTTCTCAGTATTTGCGTGAATGTATAAACAGGCCTCATCGTAAATTTGTCTTAATTGAGAAACATATATTTCTAAATATTTCTTTTCCTTTCCTTCATATTTTTTCGTTATATTAGAAAATATAAGTTCTATGTCTCGCCCCTCATAATCATTTGTAATAAATCTAATAAAAGATTCTATAATGTTTCTAAATAGGAACTTAATACTTTTTATGTCAAAGATAACAAAACCATGCAAAAGGAAACAATAATCTAATAAAATATTATTTATCAATTTTGTTTCTTTTTCTTCTAAATCCAAAACCCTTTTCCAAATTGAAATTGCACGGTAATATTTATCAATTGCTAAATATGCGTCATTCTTATTGTTTTCATCTATATCTATATATACAGATTTTAAATAATCTTTTGTTTTCTTACAGCTGTCCACATATATTTTTTTATAATCAGTAATTAAATCCATACTACATCTCCATCTTTTTTATTACATCATATATATCTTTATCTTCAAAATTTTCTTCCTTTGATATTTTGCTAAGAACATTATATAATTGATCAAGCATTATATTAAGCTCATCCGCCTCAAGTAAATCAATTCCTCTTATTACTTTTCCACAAATTATAGTTCTTGATGACAACATAGATTTAGAAAGGCTGATATCAAAATATTCTTTTAAAAATACCCCCAAATCATTATTTCTTTTAAATATTTTTTTTGAAAGTATTAAACTACTTAATACTTTAATTGCAATCATCTTCCTTATTTCCATTTGATCATCCAGATTCTCTGTTTTTTTTATTTTATACTTAGAATCTAAAAATAAAAGTAACAGTTCTTTGCAATTATCATTATTTTTCCCCCTCGGCCTCATACACAGACAAAAATTCTTTTCCCAATTTAGCAATAGCTTTCTTCGATCCCCTGGTCTCATGCATAAACTTTTGCTTTTCACTTGCTTTCGCAATTGCACTTATATTTCCTATTCTGCTCTTAAACACTCGTTGTGAAAATTTAAACCTTTTTTCAATTTGCTGAATTTTTTGTTCATGATAATTATCAGTACTTTTTTGTGTCAAATTAGCAATAATTCCTAAAGACTTTATTTTATCTGGAGTATTTCTATTTTTATTATAATTACTAACCAAACGATCAAATAATGCCAAACCAATTGTTGACAAATAATCTGGTTTTATAATAACTATATAAAAATCTAATGCTTTAAATGCTGAAATCGTATAAACAGATTGTGTTGGGGGACAATCAATAAATATAAAATCATATTTTTCTCTTAATCGTTTGCGTTCTATATACGCACATAAAGTATCTGAATTAGTTCCATCATCCTTCACTTTCGTCATATTCAAATCGCCACAGATTAAATCCAAATTATCTCTTATATTTTTTTGAATTAAATTCTCTCCAGGATCTTCTTCTTGATCTCCTAAAATATTTTCTGAATTTAAATCCATGTCAACATCATCTCTATATAACTCATATAGTGTTTGCTTATTTTCAAGTGCTTCTTGAATTTTTTGAGGAGGCAACATATACTGTGAAGCATTCATCTGTGGATCCATATCAATAACTAGAACCCTCTTTTTTGCAAAATTTGCTAAATATGCTGCTAAATTCACACATATTGTTGTTTTTCCTACTCCACCCTTCATATTCATAAACGCAATGACGTTTTTCATTTCTGCATACCCCTTCCCGCATACATTTTCTTTCATCATACTACAAAACGCCCCATATTTCTACAGGACGTTTTACAAAAATATATGGGGTTAGGATTTTCTCCTTAATGGAGAAATCGGAACAGATGGATTCGAACCACCGCTATGCTGATCCATGAGTCAGCTGTTCTACCACTGAACTATATTCCGAAACTGCTGCCAGGGTGTAGGCTGGCTCTGGCAGCTTGTTGCAAGAAGGAGCCTCGTCGTCTCTGCGCCTTTGGCTTCTATTGTATTGTATAACGATATTTCCGATATAAACGATATTTTTACTTGATCTCACATTTTTTCAAATATGTATCCCTGATATAAAGTCTCGGATAATCCGGACTTTGTGAATACCCTGTCTTTTCTGCTATCTTCTCCCAGGTCAACTCCTGCTGATAAAACGCTTTGAACACATATCTGGTCTGGCCATCTTCAATGTTCTGAATCCAGTTGTCTACTGCTGCCACCTGCTCATTTTTATGCTCATAGGTTCTCTTTCTTCTGTCATATCTCTCCTGATCAAACCCAACTACGCTCTGAGGCCGTGCAAAACCTGTGCTGTAATCAAATATTGTGCTGTTCCCTAGCCCTGCCTCCCCTTTCATCATTTCATCCAATTCCAGGCCAAGGACCGGTATTTCCCTCTTTAATTTTCTGTAATTGTCCAGAAGTTTCCTGGTGATCTTGATCTCGCCCACTGGCATCCTCCCCTTTCTGATGCTTTTAGCCGGAAACATGCCTGCTCCCGGCTTTTTCTGTATTTCTTTTATTTATCCGCAATCACAGCATCCGCTCCCTGTACTGTAACCCAGCCATTTTTATAATGCGCTTCTGCTTCTTTCATCTTGATCAGCTCATCTGTAATGGATTCGCTGAGTTCTTTATTTGCCTCTGCCTGAGCTTTTGCTTTGGTTTTTGTGTTCTCTGCTTCAGCTGCTGCCTTGACCTTGGCTTTCTTTGCGTCTGCCTCTGCCTTAGTCAGTTCGATCTGGGCGTCTGCTTCAGCCTGGAGCTTTTCTGTTTCTTTCTGAACCTTTACCTTTTCCTGCTCTGCCTGAGCCTGCTGTTTCTCCTGCAAAGCTGTCACTCTGTTATCAATGGCCTGTTTCAGCTTTTTATCCGGATGCACGTCTACGATAGAAGCATCCAGGACTTCAATGCCGTATTTTTTGTGAAAATCTTTGTTAAGATATTCCGTGATAGCATTGTTCAGCTCAGATCTGTTTCCGGAATAGATGTCCATCATGGAATAATTCGTTGTAATCTCCGAGATTTTTGATTTCAGAACAGTTTTTACACGATTTTCAATGATATCTTCTCCATCCATTCCTTTGAAACGTTTGTATGTATCAATTACCGTGTCCGGATCATATCGGTAACTCATCTGGAAAGATACTGCAATGCTGGCATCGTCTGATGTGGCTACTTTAAAAGAATCATCCTCTTTACTGCCGTCCCTTTTGTCCTTTGTAAGAACAAGGATCTCATTGCTGGTGCTAAATTCCTTTACTTTGTTCATTGGTGCAATAAAGTGCATTCCCGGATCCAGCACTTTATCCTGTACTCCGTCTTTATAGTTATAAACAATGCCGACTTTGCCTGTGCCGATAAGATCCATTCTTGATACTGTGTATCCTCCGCCAAGAACTGCTACTGCTGCCACGATTCCGATAATAATCTTACTTTTCATTTTTGTTCTCCTTTGATAGCTTCTTTTACTTTGTTGTATGTTGCATCTTCAATCTCAAACTTCTTCTGCTGCCGCCTGATTGACAGGATCACTCTGCTTCCTATCCAGATCAGTGCCAGGGCTGCGGCTCCGAACACCATGCCGGAACCAAGAAAAATTACCCACATCGTTCTCACCTCCTCTGTGGCCATTCTTTTCCTGTTTTCTTTTCTCTTATCACTGCCACCTCTAATCCTAAACGACCAACTATATTGTTGAGTAAGCAATAGTCGTTATAGACGTGTGTCGGCATCCGGCTGGCCCTCCGGATTGCTTCTCCTTCTGTTGGTGCTGGATAGCCTTCTTTATTCTTGTAGCTCATTCATTCACCTCTTTTATCCAGATATGTCGTTATAATTATTGTGCTTATTGCTATTACACCTGCTATATCTCCTCTGGCTGTAAACGATCCTAACATGGCGTACAGAATAAATTTTACTATCGGCCAAAGTCTCATATTTTCTTCATCTCCTCCAGTCTCTCCTCTGCATCTTCCCGTCTGGCAAATACAATCTGCTTAGTCTCACCGTTCTTTATGTAATGCAGTGTATTTCCTCCTTCCAGGTACGGATAATGTATCTCCTGCCAGTCTTCCGGAAGAATATCTGATGTGCCAGGGCAATTCTGATACAGGATACACCTGCTGCAACTTCCATCTTCATCGACCGGCTGACTTTTACAAAACTGAATCAGCGTGTTATATGCTGCTAAAGCCAACTCTGGAGTGATGTTATATCCCTTTTCCATAATTTTCTCCTCCTGCTGTCTGTAAGACCCATTTCCGGTATCTGTCCCATTCCGCCAGTAACTCAAAATCAAGCTTCCGGCTTAATTTCGTATCTTCCGGGATAATCCGGTATTTCCTGTTTACCAGCGCAAAGTTTGTCGCTGCTTGGTAAGCATTATCTTTTGTAGTACTAATCTTCTCTGCAGCCTGTTGACATTCAAACAAGTCCTCAAAGGCCTGTTTTCCGTTCTGGTCTACTATCTTGTACAGATTCTTTCTTCCTCTCATTGCTTTCCCCTATCTCTACCGGATCAAGGTAGTTACGGCCGAATATCTCCATGAACTCCTTGTGGCTATGCTGTTTTTCAAATTCTCTCTGGGCCATACGCTGTACTTCGTGGCGGATCCGGGCGTTATTGTGGATAGCTTCCGGTCCATAGATGTGATGATCTCGGCACAGATATATTTTCAGACCTTTATCTTCTGAATTTGTTCTATTGGGTCCACTAAATACATGATGTTCCTGAAGAGCGCTATGTTCAGCCCAATTATCATGGAGCATAATGCACAGATAGCATGTCCTGCTCTTCTTATCGTGCAAAATACTCGGTGGATGATGTTTTCTCTTTTTCTTCGTTTTTGTCTTTGGGAATAACATTTCTGCCCCTTTCCGGGGAGGTCAGAGCCTCCCCTTATGTATTTGTGATATATTTGGATTTTCGATAACACCCCTTATTTCTGTAATTCCTTCAGGAATTCAACCAGCTCTGTTTCTGAGTTTGGGAATTTATAATACCGTGCATGATATGTCCATTTCGTTATGCCGCCCTTGCACTCTGGTTCAGGTCCTCCAACAAGATGTAAGAATGCCGTTTCATGTTCTGGCATCCATTCTGTTCCTGGAAGAATATATTCTTCTGCAATCAAGCATGCGCCATTCTCAAAATCATACTTGTAGTATTTAACACCGATGTTTTTATCTTCGTACCACAAGCCCCAATTCTTGTAGTTTCTCAGCCATTCTTTTCTCTGATCATTATTTTTCATGACTGGCAATGCGGTGGCTTCGCCGGGATGGTCTGCGATTTTGTTGTAGACACCAAAATCATGCTGCTTTTCGTCCGGTGTTTCTGCTACCAGTTGGCAGCGTTCTTCCAGCCATCCGCAGCGACTGTTACAATCATCCGGACACTGAGCACAGCATTTGTATTCCGTATCACAATAGGCTGCTGCACCGCATTTTCCCGAACCGCTCTTTCCAGTGATACATTTTGCCGGCCCCGGCATTTTGTTATCTTTCTTCTCCGGTGCGTCTATAGACACCATCTTGACCGGTTTCCGTTTCTTCCCGAACCTTTTTATCAACTCGTGGGCCAGCTCATTCCAGGTGAAAGCGCATTCCATGTAACTTCCAGGATTGAACATGATCCCGGTTGAATTTGCCTGATAATTAAAATTGCCATTCCTGATCCGGACATCCTGATACCGAGCTTCAAGCAAATAGGTTGCTGCTTTTGTATCACACGTAAGAACACGTTCTTTATCTCCTCTGTTCAGGGCTTCGAAAAAGCGTTCTATCTGCAGTTCCGGTGTGATTGGGATCTCGTTCTCCGGCGGCCGGTTCTGTCCGGTTGCTGTTTCAATCGTCATTTTTCCTGGCATATATTCTGGATGCTGTTCAATGCTGTCCTGGCCGGGGATCTGATCATCTATCTGTTGCGCCGGCGCAATAACTTCTACTTCCGGAGGTTTCCTGATTGCACGAATTTCCTTTGCACTCATTTCCGGCTCAGCTTCTTCCATCTGTTCATCTGTCAGATACAACATTTCCTGCAGCTGACTTTTGTTAAAATCCTTGTATTTATCATCCAGGATAGGGCTGTTTCCATCTTTGGAAAACTTGTCATTCATTGCCATCCAGCGACTGGCTGCTGACTTTTTGATTCCATACTGATCTTCCGCAAACTCCCAGATACTGTTATATCCACCATCCCGGAATAATTCCCGGTCCCGGATATACTTCATGTAATATCCGGCAGCAATAAAGCTTCTGGACATGGTTTTGATATTCGCTGAAAGAAGTTTCTTTACATCATTCAGTGGCATGTCCATTTCGTACCATTTACTTTCTACTACATCCATGATTTCTCCTTATTCCTCTACGTCACTTTCATTTGGCATCTGGAAAACAGCTTTCTTCAGGATTCCGGCTCGGACAGACAGTAGTTGATCTCTTGTCATATTTTTAAATTCGTTTTCCTGTAAAGCAAGTGTGTATTCTACGACTTTTTCATCTGCATACGCTTCCTGGATCATATCCAGCACTTTAAAAGCTTTTTGGGCACTTGAGTATTCGCCTAATACAACTCTTATCTTTCCTGCACGAAATGTAACCGTTCCGTCCCCTTCAGCGGATACTACACCATTTTCAATATTTACAATGTGCATTTTGTTTTTACTTCTGATTAACATTTTTCTTCTCCTCTACTGCAACCATCATAGTCTTCTAATGTACCTAAAAGGCTGGTTGCTTTCCTGCAGCGATAACAGTCATCTCGTAATTTTGCTCTGTGTCTGCAATCTTTACATAAGATGATCTTGCGATACTTCTTCATGATCTGATACGTTGAACTCTGATCAAAAGCATTGATCTTCTCATATTCTTCACGGATCTTATCTGTGTACTGCTGTAATTTACAACGGCAGCAGTGCTGATCCATTTCTTCCTGTGTTACAGCACCTCTGTGGCAGCAGAGTTCATCACAGACATAAACCTTTAAGATTTCAAGAATACCGTCTATTCCTTCTTCTCCTGGCTTCATCTGCTCTCTGCATCCATTCAGGTTTTCCTTCGACTGGTTCACTGTCAAACCATATCCCTCCATTCTCATCCTGGTAATACGTAAATCGGATACCGGATTTAATAATCGTACCAACATATTTCATGTTGGCTGTGTTCTGGTCAGGTCTAAGGCTCCAGGCCTTACCCCATAATTCTTTTACGTCCAGCTTCATCACCTCCAGCGCCCTGCTTCAATAAACGCCTTTCGTAATCAGCAAAGTCATAGTCCCGCTGGTGGAAATTATTAAACCGGTTCTTGGAGGTCTCTTTCTTCTTTTGCTTATTCACCGGGTAAAATCCTTTCCAACCATTCATGATAGATTTTTTGACCATGGCGATCCTTTCCTCCGGATCACTGGATAAGGAAAGGACTTCTTCTGCCAACAGTTGTATCTGCTCATCTGTCAGCTGATCGCCTTTATTCTGTCTTGATTTCAAAAACAGTAGGAAAATATCATTCAAAGAAGGATCTTCAAAGTATGTACCCGGCGGAGCCGTATATATATACTCTTCTTTCTTTTCCTTTCCTTTTGTGTCATTTTTCCTAGAATTATCATCTTTTTTCCTGGAATTATCGGGATTATTCTCGGAATTATTTAAAGAAGGGTGCACTTTAATAAAGGTCTCTGTTTCCTCCTCTGGAAGGAGCCAAAACCTTTCTACAGTGATCGGAGTTTTCAGTGCCCTGGCTTTTACCATTGCCTGATATCTCCTCTGTATTCCGGCAGAGGTCAAGACCTTGTCCGACTGGAAAAGTGTGTTATCAAACAGTGACCGTTCCAATAAGAAGTTCAAGACCTGCTTCACCTTGTTGCTTTCCATGTTCAGATCATCTGAAACAATGTACTCAAAATCTCTATCAATCTTTAAATAATATCCTGTCTTGTATATCTCACACAGGAGATACAAGTATAAGGTGATCCCATCTGCTCCATACCGGGCTTTCAGGATCTTTACCTTTCTATCTGAGAAAAAATCCACATCCAGGCGAAAAAAGAGGTTTCCTTCCTGCCTTCGCCTTGCCATATGATTGTTCCTCCAGTTCTTCTATAGAGATTGCGTTGATACTGATATTTCACTTGTTTTTCTTTTTATTTCTCTATATAATAAGAACGTAATATTCGTGTATTACTACGTCCATCGGATCCCGCCGGAGCTGCACTCCCGGGATCCTTTCTTACTACCTTTTCTGATACTCTGTTCCAACTACAAACACAAATGCCACCTGCCAGAACAGTCCTGCCATTAAAAGCATTTCTGCCGGACTTCTCCACTGCCAGAATGGAAGGTTTGCAGCAGGAAGTGCGATAAAAAATGATATGATTGCATCTCGTCTCATTTACTTCCACCTCTTATCTTCTCCAGCTCAGCTCTTATATTTTTTCCGCTGTACTCAGCCAGAAGCTTCTCCGATATGTTATATGTCCAGATCGAGGACATCTTAATTGCAGTCCCGATTGGAAGCTTTTCCTGCTGCATTGCAACCCTTACAAACTGTGGGGATGCATGCAGTATAGCTGCTGCTTCAACAGGTAATATCTTGCCTACTTCCATGCTTTATTTTCCTTTCATTTTCTTTATAAGATTTTCATAACTTTGTCGAACGCTTTTTCTTGCGGTTCCAATAGGATTCTCCTATCCTGTATGTACAGGGTACCGAGAATATCCGAGTACATACAGAAAGGAGGCCATACATATGAAGCGAATTGTTTCTGGATACTGTAATTGTTATGGTGAAAACAGAACCATAAGTATTGACTTTTTGCCAGTTGCAATGGGACATAGCCTTGAAAAAAGTTATAAAAAAGATTCATTCACTGCTTGTTCAGACTGCCCATTGTCAAACAATATTATTACTGGTGATATTTGTCCTATTTATCGTTCTGCTTCTTCACTGCGGGAGTAAATTCCTCTGTTGTGGTTGTATGCCGAAGTAACGGATCTAACGTATTAATCCAATCACAATTGCATTCCGGCATATGTGGACACTGGCTGCATGTTTCTCCAAAATCTGCTTTTCTATCTTCTGAACACTGATAGAATAAAGTCCGAATATGACGAACCGCACAGTCAATCGTCATAGTTTCTATTGAAATTACCATTTATATCACCTCTTATCTCGTACTACAGTTTTTACCTGAAAGGCGGGTGTGTTCACAGCACACTCGCTTTTATAATCTTTTCCCGGCAGACATTAGTCTTTTCTACTCATCACTATCACTATCCATAATGCACATAAACATATAGTAGTGATAGTGCCATACAAATGCTGCAGTATTAAAAACAATGTTCCACCAATGACAGTGATAAGCAATTTTTGTATTCAGATCACCTCCTCCCTTCAAATAAACGGTTACTTGACTTTTCTTAGTTTCTTTCCTATTCTTGTATCACAGGTACTGGCATACCTGATTTAGCAGAAAGGAGACGTAGCATATATGAACAAGCTTACATTTTGCCCTTTTATCAATGGTGTCTGTCGTTCCGATTGTGTTTTTCATGTTCCACATAACATTGCCTTAAACAACGGAAACTCTGCACAATGCGAATTGGCAGCTTTTATCTGCTGTTCAGATGACGATTCCATTCAATCTACATTTGAAGCAATTAAAGCTCTTCGTGGGAAAACGCAATAAATTCCCCCACTTTCGTATCCTGCGCAATTTTTACTTTGACATAATCTAAAATTGCGTAGGATTGTGCCAAAGAAATTCCTCTTTTATGCAGTAATCGAATTATTTCTTTACATGTTTCATAATTTTCTTCTGTTGCATGCATATACCCCACTTATCTCACCTCCTCCCCGCAAATGAATAGTTACTTGTCCTATCTGGCCTTGCGAACCTCAATATCTTTTAATAAGCTGTTCAACCGATACGCCAAGAATTTGGGCAACCTTCTCAAGTTTCCAGATCCCAGGTTCCACCTTATTATCTTCATCAGCGAAACCCCATTTGCAGATACTGCCTCTTGAAACACCTGCCATTTTTTCGAGATAATTAATAGACATTCCTTTCTCCTTCGCAATTTCGCAAATATTCTTATAAAGCAATTTCCTTCCTCCTAATTACGTGATATAATCAGAACGTTACTTTTAACCCCAGCATTCCTTTAAGGAGGTAGGCAAAGGATTAATTTTAACAAGAGCTATGTTCTAACATCAGAAACAGAAAGGAATTATCTAAGGTTAATAATCAGCCTTGATATCAACACTCTGTGTGGCATTATTTCAGCCATTTGCGCTGTTATTTGTGTCTTACAGAACCGTAAGAAATAATTTTCTTACCTTACATATCTTTTGTTTTTCAAGTAGAACATAGCTCAAACCCGGGCTGTTGCTTTCGCAATGGCCCCTTCCATCTATATTTATCTCACCTCTTCCCTTCAAATAAATGATTACTTGACTTTTCTCCATTTCTTTCCTATTCTTGTATCACAGGTACTGGCATACCTGTTGAATAAGGAGGTTTCAATGAAAAACAATCAAAAAAATACACTTTTTTTAAGCTCAGCACTTCAAGATTCTTTAAATAGAATTTCGCATATGTATGATGGTTACTTACAAACTATTTTTCTTCTGACTCTATAACATCTCAAATTGGCCATCTTCAAGAAGAAATGTTTAAATCCTATAAGCAATTTTTTCAGTTATATACCGAGTATAATTTCTTCACTTACTAATTCGCTTTCTATAATGTCAGAAGCTATGACAGCGGCTGTCCGAGATAATATAACAACCAATATGTACAACAATTTAAGTGAATCTCTGAAAACTATGATTTCACTTCAAAGTCTTCAGCAACAGCTTATTGATATTGCCCCTGAACCGTCTTTTGACCGCCCAGACAATCTCAATAATTTACCTGAAGATGATTTTGTAATTGTTGATGAATCCGCTGTTAAAATATACGAATTTCCCGATTGCATATATATTCCCATTGGAAACAGTAGAATAAAAATGCCTACTTCTATTTTGCTGACTCTTATAAACCTAATTATTTCGACAATCCTCACAATCTCTATTGCTGTTGTTCAGTTCAATTCATCACAAGAAGATCAGATTAAACAAACGCAAATTGAAGAAACCCAAATTGAGCTCCAACGTGCTCAAAATGAAATACTGCAACAACTCCTTCACAACATAGATACTTCTTCTTCCAGTGAAGCCGAAGCGATCAAAGAGTTGCAAAAAACTGTTGAAGAGCAGAATAAACAGTATTCACAGAATCAAGACACATGCTTATCTGTTGAAGAAGATAATAATAATTCCAAATTGACCAAAGACACTGATACCCCAAAATAAGCAGCAATGCAATCATCAATACCTGCGTAAACATTAAACTAATTTTTAACCTGTTTATCTGCTTACGCAGGTTTACAATTTCTTCTTTTGATGTATCCATCACTTCTCACCTCCTCCCTTCAAATAAATGATTACTTGTCGTTTTCAGTTGCAAATAAGTAATCCAATGTCTTATCTGGGAAAGCTTTTCTCTTAATTGCCATCATTTCACTCAGCTTAAATTCTGTAACACCTCTGAGTTTCAATTTTAAAGATTCATAGTTTATAGCCGTAATCTCAGATAACTTCTTAATGGTTAATTTGGCTCTTCCCATTTCTGCATTTAAGTTAAAAAACATTTTCTCCTCCTTTCTGTTACCCTGTAAGGTAACTTTGATTATAGATTATACGTTGCAGGGTAGTTTGTCAACCCATAAAATACATTTTTTTACTTTGCGGGGTATTTTTTTACTTTACAAAGTTATTTTTATATGTATAATAGAATTTAACAGGAGGTATTAGATATGTCATTCACTGATAAGTTAGATGAATTAATGGCTGAAAAGGGAATCAATAAGTCTATCCTTTCAAAAGAAGCCGGTATTCCATATACTACAATCGCCGGTTTTTATACAAAAGGAACTGATAATATAAAACTTTCTACATTAAAAAAACTTTCTGCATATCTTGGCTGTACCATTGACTATCTGGCAGATGATTCTCATGGACAACCTACTACTCTCGCCGCTCACTTCGATAGCGAGGAATATACAGAAGATGAATTGAATGAAATCCGTCAGTTCGCAGAATTTGTAAAAGGTAAAAGAAAATAATATCTGTGCTTTACAGTACTGTGAGTAAAAAATGAAACGGGAATAATTGGCAGATCTGCCAGATATGTTTTGACAATATAATATACTTGCCCAGGCAACTGGAAGGATGCGGTACCACTCCGTTTCTGAGTCTTGCAGAAAGGAGTGGGGCTTATGAGTACATATGAAGAATTTATGATTATCCTAAATGTAGGACTTTTAATCGTAGCCATTCTGAATCTGAACAATAAGAAATAGCATCCCCGCTCTGGTAAAGTAGGATGCTATTTCTATAACTCTTATAACGCCAGAAACGGATAGGTTTCAGCTATCGTTCCAGCTGTCTTGTTAAGTATATTATAAGTCACTTAAAAATATTTGTCAATTTCAATATACACGAGCGGGAGGTTTTGAATTGAATACATACGAAAAATTACTAGATACAGCCTGCAGGGACGGTATAGATGTTATAGATTATCCATTTAAAACTGAAAGAATAAAGGGGTTATATTGTGATGGAACTGTAGCTATCAGAAAAGGAATTAAAACTCAGGCAGAAAAGTCCTGTATTCTGGCTGAGGAACTTGGCCACCACTATACTACCACAGGTAATATTCTGGATCAGTCAACTGATGTCATGAACCGAAAGCAGGAATACCGGGCCAGACTTTATGGCTATAATCTTCGAGTAGGGCTGATCGGGATCATCAATGCTTATGAATCTCGCTGCCGGAGTCTTCATGAGATGGCAGAATATCTGGATGTACCGGAGAATTATCTTACCGAAGTAATAGACTGTTACCGTTCCAAGTACGGACAGTATGTTGCTATGGGCAATTATATAATCTATTTTATTCCGCAGTTGGCTGTAATAAAAATTAATACTTTATAATCTGAACAAGGGATTTTCCATAATGAATATCGTATTATTTATGGATATTATATTTTAAAGGGAGGATATTATGAAAAAGAAGTTTTTAGCAATTTTGCTTACCACTATTTTTGTTTTTTCTCCGTCCGTAGCTGTTTTTGCAGATACAAAAGACGACAAAATCGCTGCCTTGCAGAAGCAGGTTGATGATTTACAAAAGCAAGTCGATGACCTTACTTCCGAATTAAAAAAATATCAGTCTGATGATACTAAGAATAATAATATGGAAGACTATTTACTTAAAAAGAATGTTCTTTCTGGCAAACGTATTGAAATGGCCGCTGATATGGTTGGTGCCATATCTGGTTTTAAATATGGTGATGCTGAAATTTACGAATACGATATGTCTTCTACCCAATATAAAGAATTAGTTTCTGGAAATGCCATTTCAGTTGAAGGCATTGATGGTTATACAATAAATGCTTTAGCTATAAACGGAAAATACGTTCTGATGGGTGAAGCTTCTGAAGATCTTATACAAGCTTTTAATGATTATAAATAAAGTAAAAGGAGTCACATATGACAATCGGATTTGATATTTTAACTGGAGAAAAAATAAGTTTTACTCATGATCGACAGTACAAGGGAAAAAATGTTATCTCTTTTCCAGATGATTACTGTGTCATTGATATCGAAACAACAGGACTTTCGCCTGATTGGGATAGTATTATTGAAATCGCTGCTGCAAAATTTCATAAAGGAAATCTTGTCGATACTTTCACTTCTCTTATAAAACCAGATGATTTTACCACCGATGAATCTTTTTTGGATGACTTTATCGTTAATCTTACCGGAATAACTGATGAAATGTTATCAAAAGCAGATTCTACCGCATTGGTACTATCAAAATTTTATTCCTTTATTGGAAATTCCATTCTTGTAGGACATAACGTTAATTTTGATATTAATTTTCTATATGACAATTGTGAACACGTTATCCACAAGTATTTATCTAATGACTTCATCGACACCATGAGACTTTCTAGACGTATACATAAGGAACTTAACCATCATAAATTATCTGATTTAGTTCAATACTATAATCTCAGTTATGAAAATGCACATAGAGCCTTAAGTGATGTAGAAATAACTTCTAAATGCTATATATGTCTCGTTAATGAAATTATAGAAAAAATATGAATCATTAGAAGCATTTAGCAAAGCATGTAAACGTTCCAGAAGTGGTGTTAGAGCAGATGACATCAGCACTTCTAAAACTGATTTTGATACATCTAATTTGTTATATGGAAAAGTATGCGTATTTACCGGAACACTTGAAAAAATGGTACGCAAGGAAGCAATGCAAATCGTTGCTGATCTTGGTGGAAAAAATGCCGACAGCGTAACCAAAAAAACTAATTATCTCATTTTAGGTAATAATGATTATTGTAAATCCATCAAAGACGGAAAAAGCTCCAAACAGAAAAAAGCTGAAAAGTTAAAGCTTGATGGATATGATATAGAGATTATTCCCGAAAATGTTTTTTATGATATAATTTCCGAAAATTAATATTAAAAACCGCCCCAGTACGCCAATACCGGGACGGTGGTGGATCTCCGAAGAGATACCTCATTTCGCAAAAATATTGTATCATCTTCGGAGCAGCCTTGCAAGCGAAACACTCGTTCGCTGGCTGTTATTTTTGTACCCATATTTACAAGGAGGATGATATTTATGAAGTTACCAAATGGTTTCGGATCTGTTTATAAACTTCCCGGAAAGAGACGTAAACCCTGGGCAGCCAGTAAAACAACCGGATGGGAAATCGACACCAAAACCAATCAGGCAAAACAAGTCAAAAAAGCTATTGGATACTTTAGCACCAGAAAAGAAGCTTTGGAAGCTCTTACCCGATATAACGAAAATCCCTACGATTTATTTGCCAAAGAACCCACTTTTAGCGATGTCTACGAAACATGGTCTGATGTACATTTCCCTACCCTGGGTGGTCCTTCCAGTGTCCGTACTATTACTTCTGCATATAAGCACTGTGCTCCACTATACAATATCAAAATGAAAGATATCCGGGTTGAGCATCTGGAAACAACTATTCGAAATGCTCAGGTCGGTGACAGCACAAAAGCACGAATGAAAAGCTTATTCAATCTTATGTACCGATATGCCATGAAACATGAAATTGTAACTAAAGACTATGCCCAACTCTGTGATGGTGTGCAGCAGCCTAAGCCCAAAATCATCCGTGTTCCTTTTTCTGATCAGGAAATATTGTCTCTCTGGTCCCATCTTGAAATTCCTTTTGCAGATATGGTTCTGATCGGAATATATTCTGGCTGGCGGCCACAGGAACTGGCTGTCCTGAAAATTGCAGATATTGACTTTGAAAATATGACTTTTATCGGTGGACTGAAAACAGATGCCGGAAAAAATCGTACCGTTCCTATTCACCCACAGATCATGGATCTGGTTCGCCGCAATTACAATCAGGCCACTTCTATGCACAGCGAATATCTTTTCAATGATCCGGATGGGCAGCAGGGAACTCATCTTACATATGACAAATACAGAAACCGTTTCAAAAAGGTTATGTCACGCCTGAATATGACCCACAAGCCTCACGACACCCGGCACACCTTTATTACCAAGGCAAAGGAATCCAACATAAACGAATATGTCCTAAAGTTAATCGTTGGTCATGAAATCCAGGATATCACGGAAAAAGTATACACTCACAGGACCATCGAAGACCTGCGTACAGCTATGAATATGATCACCTGGCCAGAGATCCCCAGCGAATAATTTGTAAGCTACCGTTGTTAGCTACGTGTAAGCTACTTGTTAGCTACCCGTCAAATTTATCGTTTTTTCAGAGTGTTTTGTTCTAATTTTCAGGCAAACGTAAAAAAGCCGCAAACCCTTGAGTTTACGGCTTTTTCGCTATTTTAAGCTATGCTTATATTAGAACTTTCCAGCGTCAGCAGCTTCCTGTACGGAAACAGCTACAGCAACTGTCATACCAACCATCGGGTTGTTTCCAGCGCCGATAAGACCCATCATCTCTACGTGAGCCGGTACGGAAGAAGATCCTGCGAACTGAGCGTCAGAATGCATACGTCCAAGTGTATCAGTCATACCGTAGGAAGCAGGACCTGCTGCCATGTTGTCCGGATGAAGTGTACGTCCTGTACCACCACCGGAAGCAACGGAGAAGTATTTTTTACCTTTCTCGTTGCACTCTTTTTTGTATGTTCCTGCTACCGGATGCTGGAAACGAGTCGGGTTTGTGGAGTTTCCTGTGATAGAAACATCAACGCCCTCTTTCCACATGATAGCAACACCTTCCGGAACGCTGTTAGCGCCGTAGCAGTTAACTTTTGCACGAAGACCCTCGGAATAGGATTTACGGAATACTTCTTTAACCTCGTTCTTATATGGATCATACTCTGTCTCTACATATGTAAAGCCATTGATACGGGAGATGATCTGAGCAGCGTCTTTTCCAAGACCGTTCAGGATAACACGAAGAGGTTTTTTACGAACTTTGTTCGCTTTCTCAGCGATACCGATCGCACCCTCAGCTGCTGCGAAAGACTCATGTCCTGCAAGGAAACAGAAGCAGTCTGTCTCTTCCTCAAGGAGCATCTTTCCAAGGTTTCCGTGTCCAAGACCTACTTTACGTGTGTCTGCAACGGATCCCGGGATACAGAAAGCCTGAAGGCCTTCTCCGATAGCTGCAGCTGCATCAGCGGCTCTTCTGCAGCCTTTTTTGATTGCGATTGCAGCACCTACTGTGTAAGCCCAGCAAGCGTTCTCGAAGCAGATCGGCTGAATGCCTTTGATCTGATCGTAAACGTTCAGTCCTGCGTCTTTAGTGATTTTCTCAGCTTCTTCGATAGAAGCGATTCCATAGCTGTTTAAAACAGAATTGATCTTGTCAATTCGTCTCTCATATGATTCAA
>OKSH01000240.1_pt1 | contig 58314 bp, 50 predicted proteins | sample 1601231 | NCBI WGS metagenome assembly OKSH01 (sample SAMEA3541596, study PRJEB24748) | human gut metagenome | biome: human gut; feature: human-associated habitat; material: faeces | place: China | collected 2012
CAGGAGGTATAAAATGGCTATCTGCTACAACAAATTATGGAAAATATTGATTGATAAACATATGAGCAAAACGCAGCTAATTAAAGAAGCAAAGATCAGTACCAACGCCATGGCACGGCTGGGAAAAAATGCGGACGTTCGTGTCGAGGTACTTGTAAAAATTTGCAGCGTTTTGGGCTGTACAATAGACGATATTATGGAAATCATTCCAGAAGAGAAGGAGCAATAACAATGGCCGATATCAAAAAGGACCAAGAACGTGATGAACTGCACAAAGCGATTTGGGCGATAGCAGATGAATTGCGTGGAAGTGTAGATGGTTGGGATTTTAAATCCTATGTGCTTGGTATGATGTTTTACCGCTACATCTCCGAAAACTTGACAAACTATATCAATGAGGGGGAAATCGAAGCTGGAAATGAGGGCTTTGATTATGCCCAGTTATCTGACGACGAGGCAGAACAGGCTCGTGAAGATTTGGTCAAGACAAAAGGGTTCTTCATTCTTCCGTCTGAACTTTTCTGCAATGTCAGAAAGAAAGCGGCAAATGACGAAAATCTGAATATGACTTTGGAAAGAGTTTTTAATCATATTGAGGAATCCGCAAAAGGCATATAACCGTTGTTTTATTACAAAAGGAGAAGATCATGGAGAAAATTTTATTTACGTCTGAATCTGTAACTGAGGGTCATCCTGACAAGGTCTGCGACTCTATTTCCGATGCGATCCTTGATGCTATGATGGCACAGGATCCGATGAGCCGTGTTGCCTGCGAGACTGCTACTACAACAGGTCTTGTACTTGTTATGGGCGAGATCACAACCAAGGCTAATGTTGATATCCAGAAGATTGTTCGCGATACGATCCGTGAGATCGGATATGACAATGCGGATTATGGCTTTGACGCAGATACCTGTGCGGTTATCACATCACTTGACAAGCAGTCCACAGATATCGCTATGGGTGTTGACAAGGCTCTTGAGCAGAAAGAGGACGATATGAATGAGGACGAGCTGGATTCCATCGGTGCCGGTGACCAGGGTCTTCAGTTTGGTTATGCTTCCAATGAGACTGAGGAGTATATGCCATATGCCATCAACATGGCTCACAAGCTTGCTCAGCAGCTGACAAAGGTTCGTAAGGACGGCACTCTGAAATATTTAAGACCGGATGGAAAGACTCAGGTTACTGTTGAGTATGATGAGGCCGGCAAGCCGAAGAGAATCGATGCTGTCGTATGCTCTACACAGCATGATCCGGATGTGACTCAGGAGCAGATCCATGAGGACATTAAGAAGTATGTTTTTGATGCGATCATTCCGGCTGATATGGTTGATGCTGATACTAAGTATTTCATCAATCCGACAGGTCGTTTTGTTATCGGCGGACCTCACGGTGACAGTGGTCTGACAGGACGTAAGATCATCGTTGATACCTACGGCGGAACAGGACGTCACGGCGGCGGTGCTTTCTCCGGTAAGGACTGCACAAAGGTTGACCGTTCTGCTGCTTATGCTGCACGTTATGTTGCAAAGAACATTGTTGCAGCTGGTCTTGCTGACAAGTGTGAGATCCAGCTTTCCTATGCGATCGGTGTTGCTCATCCGACTTCTGTCAGTGTGAATACCTTCGGAACAGGTAAGCTTTCTGAGACTAAGCTTGTTGAGATCGTTCGTGAGAATTTTGATCTTCGTCCGGCTGGTATCATCAAGATGCTTGACCTTCGTCGTCCGATCTACAAGCAGACTGCTGCTTATGGTCATTTCGGCCGTACAGATGTTGATCTTCCATGGGAGCATCTGGACAAGGTTGAGACTCTGAAGAAGTATCTTTGCAACAGCTACGAATAATCGTTTCAGAAGAATAAAGAGTGAAGCCCCCGGTAGTATCAGTACCGGGGGCTTTTTTATAGAAAATTTAGAGATAGGGAATATAGTTTATGTTATAATACGTGTATGCGAATGTGTGAATTTATAAAGGACGGAGATACAGATGAAGTTAAAGACGCGTATTATTGTGGGCTTCGTTGCGATCATCCTGCTGCCGCTGCTTCTTTTTTCCGCAAGTCTGTACGGGTTCAGCCAGACGCAGGCGAGGCATGTGCAGGAGAGCAGCAGCCAGGCTTCGGATTCCAGCCAGATGGTCTATGATATTTCTCTGGCGCAGTCTTCCAGTAACCAGGTGAAGCTGATGGCCAAGGATATGATCCTGACGGCAACGATCATCCTTGTTTTTACTGCTTTATCAGTAGGGCTGTGGATATACAGGAGTATTGCGGTTCCGCTGGTGAAGCTTAAGAAGGCTACCAAGAACATCAAGGAGGGGAATCTGGATTTTGTGCTGGAGGTTGAGGGGAATGATGAATTTTCCCAGCTTTGCCAGGATTTTGAGGAGATGCGTAAGCGTCTGAAGGAGTCCACGGAAGAGAAGATCCTGATGGATAAGGAGAATAAGGAGCTGATCAGCAATATTTCCCATGACCTGAAGACGCCGATCACTGCGGTGAAGGGTTATGTGGAGGGAATCATGGATGGTGTGGCGGATACGCCGGAGAAGATGGACCGGTATGTGCGTACCATTTATAATAAGACCAATGAGATGGATCATCTGATCAATGAGCTGACCTTTTATTCCAAGATCGATACCAACCGTATTCCGTATACGTTCAGCAAGCTGAATGTGGAGGATTATTTTTCGGATTGTGCGGAGGAGCTTGGGCTTGAGATGGAGACCAGGGGGATCGAGCTTGTGTATGCCAATTATGTGGAGAAGGATGTGCAGGTTATTGCGGATGGTGAGCAGATCCGCCGTGTGATCCATAATATTGTGAGTAATGCCATCAAGTATATGGAGAAGCCCAGGGGGATCATCCAGCTTCGGGTGAAGGATGTGGGTGATTTTATCCAGGTGGAGATCGAGGATAACGGCAAGGGTATTGCCGCCAAGGATCTGCCGTATATTTTTGACCGTTTTTACCGTACCGATGTTTCCAGGAATTCTTCCAAGGGAGGAAGCGGTATCGGACTTTCCATCGTAAAGAAGATCATGGAGGATCATGGTGGAAAGGTCTGGGCCACAAGCCGGCTGGGAATCGGAACGATCATGTATTTTGTTCTCAGAAAATATCAGGAGGTACCGATGAATGAGTAGGATTTTGATCATAGAGGATGAGGAAGCGATCGCGGATCTGGAGAAGGATTACCTGGAGCTTTCGGGTTTTGAGGTGGAGATCGAGAACCGTGGTGATACGGGGCTTGTACGTGCCATGAAGGAGGAGTTTGATCTGATCATCCTGGATCTGATGCTTCCGGAGGTGGATGGCTTCGATATCTGCCGGCAGGTCCGTGAGGAGAAGAATACGCCGATCATTATGGTTTCTGCCAAGAAGGATGATATCGATAAGATCCGCGGACTGGGTCTTGGTGCGGATGATTATATGACCAAGCCGTTTAGCCCAAGTGAGCTGGTTGCACGTGTGAAGGCGCATATGGAGCGTTATAACCGGCTGGTTGGTTCCAATGTGCATAAGAATGATGTGATCGAGATCCGTGGTATTAAGATCGATAAGACGGCCAGGCGTGTGTGGGTCAATGGTGAGGAGACGACGTTTACTACCAAGGAGTTTGATCTTTTGACCTTTCTGGCTGAGAATCCGAACAGGGTTTTTACAAAGGAGGAGCTTTTCCGGGAGATCTGGGATATGGAGTCTGTGGGTGATATCGCTACGGTTACGGTGCATATCAAGAAGATCCGTGAGAAGATCGAGTTTAATACGGCCAAGCCTCAGTATATTGAGACAATCTGGGGTGTGGGATACCGGTTTAAGGTGTGAGCCTGCGGGGAAGGCTTCGGATGGAGCTGCTGCAGGGGTATGAGTGCAGATCGGAATGATGGTGTATGATCTGTCGGGTGCTTTTGAGAGGAGTGGAGATATGCCGCTGTTGAGGGAAAGAATTTATACGATAGAGGATATTTATGCTTTGCCGGAGGGTGAAAGAGCGGAACTGATCGATGGACATATTTATTATATGGCGCCGCCGAATACGATGCATCAGAGGATCTCAAGTATCTTGTCCAGAAAGATAGGTAACTATATAGAGGCTAATAAGGGGAAATGTGAGGTGTTTGCCGCACCGTTTGCTGTGTATCTGGATGAGAAGACGAATACTTATGTGGAACCGGATGTTTCTGTTATCTGTGATCCGGATAAGCTGGATGACAGGGGATGCAAGGGGGCTCCGGACTGGATCATCGAGATCGTTTCTCCGGCGAGCAGGCGTATGGATTATTATACCAAGCTGTTTAAATACAGGACTGCCGGTGTGAGAGAGTACTGGATCGTGGATCCTGTGAAGAAGCTGGTAATGGTGTATGATTTTGAAAATGAGGATACGGAGCAGTATACATTTCAGGATTCGATCAAGGTGGGGATCTATGAGGAGCTGAGGATCGATTTTGCTGAGATGTGATAAAAATGGAGGGGAATATCGTCTGGTGATAGCCCCTCCTTGTTTTTAGGATGAAAAGGACGAACTATGGAAGACAGATTATACAAGAAACTGGAAGCGTACGGTAAGAGTGATTTTTATCCGTTTCATATGCCGGGGCATAAGAGGAATCCGCTGGCTGTGGATGGGGATTTTCCGGTGGAGAGGGATATTACGGAGATTGACGGGTTTGATAACCTGCATCATGCTGAGGATATTTTGAAAAGGGCCCAGGAGGATGTCGCACGACTTTATGGTGTGCCGGAGAGTTTTTACAGTATTAATGGAAGCTCCGGGGCGATCCTGGCGGCGGTGTCTGCGGCTGTGGATAAGGGGGGACAGATTCTGGTGGCAAGGAACTGCCATAAGGCGGTTTACCATGCGATTTATCTGCGGGAGCTGAGTGCTACGTATATTTATCCACATGAAGATCCGAAATTGGGGATAAACGGAGGGATTTCACCCGGCCGTGTGGAAATGTATCTGGCGGAAAATCCGGATATCCAGGCGGTGCTGATCACTTCGCCGACTTATGACGGGATCGTGTCGGATGTGGCGAGGATCGCGGAGATCGCACATCACTATGGTGTGCCGTTGATCGTTGATGAGGCTCACGGGGCGCATTTTCGGTTTTCGGATTATTTTCCGGTGTCTGCGGCGCAGCTTGGTGCGGATGTGGTGATCAACAGTGTGCATAAGACGCTGCCCTGTCTGACTCAGACGGGGGTGATCCATCTGTGCAGTGAGCGGGTGAGCCGGGAAAAACTGAAGCGTTTCCTGGGAATCTATCAGAGCAGCAGTCCTTCTTATATTCTTATGAGCAGCATTGATGCGTGCATGGATAAGCTGGAGCGTGAGGGGGATGAGATGTTCCGTGTGTTTACGGAGAATCTGGAAAAAGCACGCAGGCGTCTTTCCGAGTGTAAGTATATCCGGCTGGTGACGCCGCAGGCCTGTGAGTGCCAGAGAGTTTTTGATTTTGACAGATCCAAGATATTGCTTTCTACTGTGAACAGTTCGCTGAACGGCCGGGAGCTGCATCAGATCCTCCGGAGTGAGTTTCATCTGGAAATGGAGATGGAGGCGGAGAATTATGTGCTGGCGCTGGCGGCTGTGGGTGATACTGCGGAGGGTTTTGAGCGGCTTTGTGATGCTATTGAAGAGATCGACCGTCGTGAATCGTTAAAATACAGAGAAGAGGCTGTGGAGAGGGCGCCCTTGAAAAACGGAAAAATGAAGCAGGTCATGCGGATCTCCCAGGCTATGGATGCGGAGAGTGAGCGGTGTCCGCTGGATGAGTGTATCGGACGGACGTCCGGGGAGTTTGCGTATCTTTATCCGCCGGGGATCCCGCTGATCGTTCCGGGGGAACAGATTTCTGGACATTTCGTAAAAAATGTGAGAAGATACCTGGAACAGGGCTTTGAGGTCCAGGGCCTGAGCGACCAGACCAGTGAGACGGTGTGTGTTGTGAGAAATGAGATGTGAGGTGCGTGGCAGCAGACTGTTCTGTGTATTACGGAGCAGAGCGTGTATAGTAACGCATATGCAGCAGAGGAGACATATGGGAAAGATTTTTTACATTATGGGAAAAAGCTCTTCCGGTAAGGACAGTATTTACAGACAGCTGGAGGGGGATCAGGAGCTGGGGCTTAAGCGGCTTGTGATCTATACCACCCGTCCGATCCGGGATGGAGAGGTGAATGGGAGAGAATATTTTTTTGCGGATGAGAATAAACTGAAGGAGTTCCGAAGAAACGGGAAGCTGATCGAGGCGCGTACTTATCAGACGGTTTACGGGCCGTGGACATATTTTACTGCGGATGACGGGCAGGTGTCTGTGGGAAATGACAGCTATCTGGGGATTGGTACACTGGAGTCTTTTGTGAGGCTCCGGGAGTATTACGGTAATGAAGTGATGTGGCCGGTTTATATAGAGGTGGAAGACGGAGAGCGTCTGGAGCGTGCGCTTGCCAGGGAGAAGACCCAGGAGGTGCCGAAGTACGAGGAGATGTGCAGACGTTTTCTGGCAGACCAGAATGATTTTTCCGAGGAAAATATTCTTAAAGCAGGTATATGGAAGCGTTTTGAGAATCATAATCTGGATGAATGTGTGAAGGAGATCGTAAATTATATAAAATCTGTACAATAAGGAAAAATAGTTTTTTTTATACAGAAGATTATGTTATAATTAGTTGAAAGATGTCCGCCGGGTATAACGGAGGGCACAAAAGGCAGAAAGAGGTGATTCTTATGGCAGGATTTCATGACATCATCGGCCATGACGATATAATCAGGCATTTGAAGAATGCGATAGAGACAGGGAAGGTATCCCACTCTTATATTTTTACAGGGGAACCGGGATCCGGCAAGAAGCTTCTTGCGGGGACTTTTGCGGCAGCACTGCAGTGTGAATCGGGAGAGTCTGAACCGTGTATGACTTGTGATTCCTGTAAGAAGGTGATCGGCAAGAATCATCCGGATATCATTACAGTAACTCATGAGAAGCCTGGAAGCATCAGCATTGACGAGGTGCGTGACCAGGTTGTGCGTGATGTGGATATCAAGCCGTACTGCAGTCCGTATAAGATATACATCATTCCGGATGCGGAGATGATGACGGTGCAGGCGCAGAATGCCATTTTGAAAACTATCGAGGAACCGCCGGAATATGCGGTGATCATGCTGCTGACAAGCAATATCGACAGTCTTCTTCCTACAATCCGTTCCAGATGTGTGCGTCTGGATCTGAAGGTGGTGGATGACAGTCTTGTGAAGGAATATCTGATGGAGCATCTTCAGGTGCCGGATTATCAGGCTGAGATCGATGCGTCTTATGCGCAGGGCAGTATCGGCAAGGCGAAGGAGGCTGCTACTTCTCAGGAGTTTGCGGATATGACTGCCAATGCCCTGAAGATTTTGAAATATGCCAATTCCATGGAGGTTTATGAGCTGACAGAGGCGATCAAGACTTTGACTGCTGATAAGAATAATATCAATGATTATCTGGATATTTTCCAGTTCTGGTTCCGCGATGTTCTGATGTTTAAGGCAACAAGGGAAATTGACAACCTGGTTTTTAAACAGGAGATTAATTTTATCAGAGAGCAGGCCAGCGAGCGTTCTTATGAGAATATCGAAAAAATCCTTGAGGCACTGGAGAAGACGAAGGTGCGTCTCCGTGCCAATGTTAATCTCGAACTTGCCCTGGAGCTCCTGTTCCTGACAATTAGGGAGAAATAGAATGGAAAAGGTAGTTGGAGTCAGATTTCGTAACGTTGGTAAGATTTATTATTTTAATCCTAAGAATTACAAGGTGAAGGTCGGCGATCATGTGATCGTGGAGACTGCCCGTGGTGTGGAGTATGGCCGTGTTGTCCTGGAGCCGCGCAGCGTGAAGGAGGACGAGGTGGTCCATCCGCTGAAGGAGGTTCTCCGTGTTGCAACGAAGGAGGACGAGGACCATGAGGCTGAGAACCGCCGGAAGGAGAAAGAGGCTTTTAAGATCTGCAAGAAGAAGATCCGTGAGCATGGGCTTGAGATGAAGCTGATCGATGCGGAGTATACCTTTGATAATAACAAGGTGCTGTTTTATTTTACAGCGGATGGCCGTATTGATTTCCGGCAGCTGGTTAAGGATCTGGCGTCTGTGTTTAAGACCAGGATCGAGCTTCGTCAGATCGGTGTCCGTGATGAGACGAAGATCCTTGGCGGTATTGGTATCTGTGGAAGGACGCTTTGCTGTCATACGTATCTTTCGGAGTTTGCGCCGGTTTCCATCAAGATGGCGAAGGAGCAGAATCTTTCTCTGAACCAGACGAAGATTTCCGGTGTTTGTGGTCGTCTGATGTGCTGTCTGAAGAATGAGCAGGAGACTTATGAGGAGCTGAACCGGAATCTTCCGGGTATCGGTGATATTGTGACGACGCCGCAGGGTGTTTCGGGTACGGTCCAGAGTGTGAATGTTCTCCGGCAGATGGTTAAGATCGTGGTTGAGGTGAATGACGAGAAGGAGATCCAGGAGTTTCCGGTCCGTGATCTGAGGTTCCGCCCTAAGAGAAAAAAGGGTAAGGGTGGTGCCGGTTCTGCTGACCATGAGGAGAAAGAGGTTAAAAAGGGAGATTCGAAGCCGAATGAGAAGTGATCTGGTTTATTGCGGTGAGCGTGTGGATGATCTTCAGAATGGGTTGTTTGTGATCCAGGATCCGAAGAAGTTTTGCTTTGGGATGGATGCGGTTTTGTTGTCTGGCTTTGCCCGGGTGAAGAGGGGTGAGGTTGCTCTGGATATGGGGACCGGTACGGGGATCATTCCGATCTTGCTTTCTGATCGTACGGATGGGGAGCATTTCACGGGGCTGGAGATCCAGCATGAGTGTGCGGAGATGGCTGACCGTAGTGTGAGGTATAATGGTCTTGAGGACAGGGTTCGGATCGTTGAGGGTGATATCAGGGAGGCTGCCGGGATTTTTGGGGCGGCTTCTTTTGATGTGGTGACGTGTAATCCGCCGTATATGATCGGGCAGCATGGGTTGACGAATCCGCATCTTCCGAAGGCGATCGCGAGGCATGAGATTTTGTGTTCGTTTGATGATGTGGCTTGTCAGGCTGCCCGGGTCCTGAAGGACAGGGGGCGGTTTTTTCTGGTGCACAGGCCGTTTCGGCTTGTGGAGTTGATGGCAACTTTGACGAAGTATAAGCTGGAGCCTAAGAGGATGCAGCTGGTGTATCCTTTTATTGATAAGGAGCCGAATATGGTGTTGATCGAGGCTTGTAAGGGCGGGAATTCCAGGATTCGGGTTGAGCGGCCGCTGGTGGTTTATGAGCGGCCTGGGGTTTATACGGAGGATGTTTTGGAGTTGTATCGGATGGTGTGATGGGGTGGCTGCTTAGTGACTTAGGGTGGCTGCTCGGTGGGTTTTGAGCCATCGGCGCTGCGCTGGATGGCTGGGAGGTGATGGTGGCTGTGGGGCTTCTGTTGGTGAAGGGACGGTGAGGGGAGGCAGGCTGCTAGTGGTGACACGCTGCGCCCCCTGCTCGGTTGCGGCGCCTGTTTGCTGCCATTCGCGCAAACTCGCTTCGCTCAAACAGTGCGCTCGGTGGCAGCAGCTATCCTCACCTCGCTGACGGGGGCTCCGCTAACGTCACCACCAGCAGCCTGCCTCCCCTCACCTGAGATTCAAAGCGAGAGATCGCAGCGCGTAGCGCGCTGAGTATCGAAGAATACAGACACAAGTCAACAAATAAGAACAACGAATCCCTTGCACTACTTAAAAAAAGCCCAAGGGGTGTGCAGAGGGGGCGCGGCTTTGCGGCCCCTTTGCGGTTTTCAAAGCTTCCAAACTTAAACAAACCCCCGCTGTCAAGCAAAATCCCCCCGCGGTCGAGCGGAAAAAAACTCCCCGCGGTCAAGCGAGAAAAGAGGCAAATATGAAACAAAACGGAAAACTATACTTATGTGCTACCCCCATAGGAAACCTCGAAGACATCACCCTTCGAGTACTAAAAACCCTTCGGGAAGTGGACTTAATCGCCGCGGAAGATACCCGCAACAGCATAAAACTGCTGAATCATTTTGATATAAAAACCCCCATGACCAGCTACTACGAATACAATAAGATAGATAAGGGCCATGTCCTCGTGGAAAAGCTGCTGGCAGGTATAAACATTGCGTTGATCACAGATGCAGGTACTCCGGGTATCTCGGATCCCGGGGAGGAGCTTGCCGCCATGTGCTATGAAGCCGGAATTGAAGTGACTTCACTTCCGGGTCCTGCTGCCTGCATCACTGCTCTGACTTTGTCAGGCCTGCATACCAGGCGTTTTGCTTTCGAGGCTTTTCTTCCGGCGGATAAGAAAGAACGAAAAACGATCCTGGAGGAGCTTTCCTGTGAAACCAGGACTATTATCCTGTATGAGGCGCCTCACAGGCTTGTACGGACCCTTGGTGAGCTCAGAGAGGCGCTTGGCAACCGCCGGATGACTCTTTGCAGAGAGCTGACCAAGAAGCATGAGACGGCATTCCGGACTACGATCGATGATCTGATGGATTTTTATAAAGATGAGAAGCCGCTGGGTGAGTGTGTTCTCGTGATCGAGGGCAGGAGCCGCAGTGAGATGGATGCGGAGAAGCGTGCTTCCTGGGAGGAGATTTCCATTGCGGAGCATGTGGCGATGTATGAGCAGCAGGGGAATTCCAGGAAGGATGCCATGAAGCTTGCTGCCAAGGATCGTGGTGTTTCCAAGCGGGATATTTATAAGGCGCTTCTGGATGGAGAAGGTTCTGCTGAATGATCAGGTGTAAATTGCGGTATGGATCGTAATAACGTGATCGTGGATGATTGAATAAGCTGCATACTGTGACCAAGGATTTTTTGGGAGCGTATGTGGCTTTTTTTATAGTAATAAAAAGGTTACTGTTCACCGGCATCGCGAAGCGTGTTGCTGAGAACGGAGTGAACAGTAATATAAAAAGTACTGTGCGGATTTTGTCGAAATGATTTGCTTGCAGTACAGACCATATTGTGGTAAGCTGATCTTATCAAAAATAAAAAGCAGTTCCGGGATTCTATGGAAATGCTGTAAAAGCATATTTTTCTAAAAATAATCTTATTTTTCTATTACATTTCATATATCAGGCAGGCTGCCTGTCATCTCAGAAAATTCATGCTTTTTTCCATTTTTCAGCAGGAGTTTTCAGATGAGGCTCCTTGAGATCAAAAAAGAGGAGTCGTGTATGATCGTAAACAAAAACAGAACAAACAGCTCTAACCTGCGGCAGTGGCATCCTGCATTTTTTGCTGATATCCAGATAGAACTGGAGTCAGAAAGGGAGAATCTGATTTTTGAGAATGAGCATCAGCTTGGGACGAAACCAATGGAGATCGATGCGCTTGTGATCAAAAAGAAGACCGATATCCCCATTAATAAAAACATCGGAAGGATCTTCCGGAAATATAATATCATTGAGTATAAGAGTCCGACGGATTATATAAGCATCAATGATTTTTATAAGGTGTGTGGATATGCATTTTTTTATAAAGCGGATACGGTAACTGAGGATGAAATCCCAATTGAGGAGATTACGATCTCTTTGGTAAGCAGGGCATATCCCCGGAAGATGCTCCGGCATTTGAGGGAGTTTTGGAAATGCCGGATAAAAAAGATAGAAGAGGGAATTTATTACGTAACAGGGTCTAAGATCCCAATCCAGGTTATTGTAACGGAGCAGTTGTCGAAGAAGAAAAATCTGTGGCTGAGAAGTCTGACTGATAGAATAAAAGATAAGGAAGATATGAAACGACTTCTCAATGAATACAGAGAAAAGCAGAAAAATCCTTTGTACGAATCAGTCATGCAGATGATCGTAAGGGCTAATGAAGAAAAATTCAGGGAGGCGGATTGTATGTGTGAAGCATTAAATCGGATCATACAGGATCAGATCGAGGAAAAGATAAGAAAAAGTTTACAGGCTGGCTATGATGAAGGTTATGGAATTGGAATGCAGGATGGAATAAAGGATGGGATGCAGCAGGGAATGCAGCAGGGAATGCAGCAGGGAATGCAACAGGGAGAACATAGTATTAACAGTTTGATCCTCTGCCTTGCTGAACTGGGCAGGACGTCTGATATTATAAAATCGGCATCAGATCCGGAATACCAGAAGAAATTGTTAAAAGAATTTGGGCTTTTACTGGAGTAGCTGAATATTCCATATATTTTAAGCGCATATTGTGCTGTGTAATTTGAAATTGCATTTAATAAGATACTTTTTTGCCTGTATTTCCTATGATTTTGCGTGGAAATACAGGCTTTTTTGTGCTATAATAAACTCTGTATTCGTATGTAAAAAATATTTATTTTACAGGTATAAATGACACTTCCGGAGTGGGTTTGAGAATTGCTTTCTGCAAAATGAAAATACAGTATTTTCTGAAATTAACAGATCAGTTTTTCTTGCTCAGGATTTGATGTAATAATTTCTGAAGCTGCTATGGTTCTGCAGAAATGAATTTTCAAATACGTCCGGATGACAAGAACAGGAGGAATGACATGGGCGCAGAGAATACAGAATACGGCGCGGATCAGATCCAGATCCTGGAAGGACTGGAAGCCGTACGTAAGAGGCCTGGAATGTATATCGGAAGTACCTCCAGCCGTGGACTTCATCATCTCGTATATGAGATCGTGGATAACGCAGTCGATGAAGCACTGGCTGGTTTTTGTACGGAGATCCATGTAGATATCAATCCGGATAATTCCATTACAGTTACAGATAATGGTCGTGGTATTCCGGTTGGCATCAATCATAAGGCTGGTATTCCGGCAGTTGAGGTTGTATTTACCATTCTTCACGCAGGCGGTAAGTTCGGCGGTGGAGGATACAAGGTTTCCGGTGGTCTTCATGGTGTTGGTGCATCTGTTGTAAATGCACTTTCCGAATGGCTGGAGGTTACCATCTACCGAGAGGGTAAGGAATACAGACAGAGATATGAGCGTGGCAAGACTATGTACCCGCTGAAGGTGGTAGGTGACTGTGAACCGGGGCTTTCCGGTACGAAGGTTTATTTTCTTCCGGACAAGGAGATCTTTGAGGAGACTGTTTATGATTATGATATCCTGAAACAGAGACTTCGTGAGATGGCTTTCCTGACTAAGGGTCTTCGTATCGTACTGGAGGATAAGAGAGAGGGACAGGAGCGAGAGAAGGTATTCCACTATGAGGGTGGTATCCGTGAGTTTGTAAGTTACCTGAACAGAAGCAAGGAGGCTCTTTACCCGGAGATCATTTACTGTGAGGGTGAGAAGGACGGCGTGTCTGTAGAGGTTGCGCTGCAGCACAATGACTCCTATACAGAGAACACCTATGGCTTTGTAAACAATATCAATACACCGGAGGGTGGTACACACATTACCGGTTTCCGTAATGCGATCACCAATACATTTAATGATTATGCACGTAAGAACAAGCTTCTTAAGGACAGTGAGCCAAACTTAAGCGGTGATGATATCCGTGAGGGCCTGACTGCGATCGTCAGTGTTAAGATCGAGAATCCGCAGTTTGAGGGTCAGACTAAGCAGAAGCTTGGAAACAGTGAGGCCAGAGGTGCGGTAGACAGTGTTGTAAGTAAACAGCTGGAGATTTTCCTGGAGCAGAATCCTGCAGTTGCCAAGGCTACAGTTGAGAAATCTGTTCTTGCACAGAGAGCCAGAGAGGCAGCCAGAAAGGCACGTGACCTTACAAGAAGAAAATCCGCACTGGACAGTATGTCACTTCCGGGAAAGCTTGCAGACTGTTCTGACAAGAATCCGGAGAACTGTGAGATTTATATCGTAGAGGGAGATTCTGCGGGTGGTTCTGCCAAGACAGCGAGAAACCGTGCCACACAGGCGATCCTTCCACTTCGTGGTAAGATCCTGAATGTTGAGAAGGCACGTCTGGATAAAATTTACGGAAACAAAGAGATCAAGGCAATGATCACTGCCTTCGGAACCGGAATCCATGAGGAGTTTGATATTTCCAAGCTTCGTTATCACAAGATCATCATTATGACCGATGCCGATGTTGACGGTGCACATATCGCAACACTGCTTCTGACCTTCCTGTATCGGTTCATGCCGGAGCTGATCAAGCAGGGATATGTATACCTGGCGCAGCCTCCTCTCTATAAAGTGGAGAAGAACAAAAAGGTATGGTATGCATATGACGATAATGAGCTGAACAATATCCTTACCGAGATCGGACGTGACGGAAACAATAAGATCCAGCGTTATAAAGGTCTGGGTGAGATGGATGCCGAGCAGCTTTGGGAGACTACTATGGATCCTGAGAAGAGAATCCTTCTCCGTGTGACCATGGATGAAGCTGCCACATCTGAGATCGATCTGACATTTACCACTCTTATGGGAGACAAGGTAGAGCCAAGACGTGAATTTATCGAAGAAAATGCAAGATTCGTTAAGAATCTTGATATCTAGGAGAATAAAGAAGAATGGAAGATAATATTTTTGACAAAGTCCACGAAGTGGATCTGGAAAAAACGATGAAGGAATCTTACATCGACTATGCCATGAGTGTTATCGCCTCACGAGCCTTGCCTGATGTAAGAGACGGTCTGAAGCCGGTACAGCGCCGAGTTCTGTACTCTATGATCGAGCTGAATAATGGTCCTGACAAGCCACACAGAAAATGTGCGCGTATTGTCGGTGATACCATGGGTAAATATCATCCGCATGGTGACAGTTCCATCTATGGTGCGCTGGTTAATATGGCACAGGAATGGTCCACAAGATATCCGCTGGTCGATGGACATGGAAACTTTGGTTCTGTGGATGGTGACGGTGCGGCTGCCATGCGATATACAGAGGCACGTCTCAGCAAGATATCCATGGAGATGCTTGCTGATATCAACAAGGATACGGTTGATTTTCAACCGAACTTTGATGAGACAGAGCGTGAACCGGTTGTGCTTCCGGCACGTTTTCCGAACCTTTTGGTAAACGGTACTACAGGTATTGCGGTAGGTATGGCAACCAATATTCCGCCGCATAACCTTCGTGAAACTATCAATGCAGTTGTTAAGATCATTGACAACATTGTGGAAGAAGACAGAGAAACAGCTATGGAGGAGCTTCTTGAGATCGTAAAGGGACCAGACTTCCCTACAGGAGCGACCATCCTCGGAACGAGAGGTATCGAAGAAGCTTACCGTACCGGACGTGGCAAGATCCGTGTCCGTGCGGTGACAAATATCGAAACTTTGCCAAACGGTAAATCCCGTATCGTAGTTACCGAGCTCCCGTACCTTGTAAACAAGGCACGTCTGATCGAGAAGATCGCAGAGCTTGTCCGTGATAAAAAGATCGACGGGATCACAGACCTGAACGACCATTCCAGCCGTGAGGGTATGCGAATCTGTATTGATCTTCGCAAGGATGCCAATGCCAACGTGATCCTGAATCTGCTCTACAAGCATACACAGCTGCAGGATACTTTTGGTGTGATCATGCTTTCTCTTGTTCCAAATCATGGAAGCATGGAACCGAAGGTTCTGAATCTGAAAGAGATGCTGGAGTACTATCTGGAGCATCAGGAGAATGTAGTTCGCAGAAGAACACAGTATGATCTTAATAAGGCACAGGAGAGAGCCCATGTTTTGGAGGGCCTTCTGAAGGCACTTGATAATATTGACGAAGTGATCCGCATCATCCGTGGTTCCCGCAACGTACAGATCGCCAAGCAGGAGCTGATCGACCGTTTTGAGCTGACAGATGTGCAGGCACAGGCAATCGTGGATATGCGTCTCCGTGCACTGACAGGTCTGGAAAGAGAGAAGCTGGAGGCTGAGTATGCAGAGCTTATGGAGAAGATCCGCAAGTTCCAGGCAATCCTTGCTGACCGCAAGCTCCTTCTCAGGGTGATCCGTGAGGAGATTCTTGCCATTGCAGAGAAATACGGCGATGACAGAAAGACTTCCATCGGATACGATGTATATGATATCTCTACAGAGGATCTGATTCCGAGAGAAAATACAGTGATCGCAATGACAAAGCTTGGTTATATCAAGCGTATGACCGTTGACAACTTCCGCAGCCAGAACCGTGGCGGCAGAGGAATCAAGGGTATGCAGACTATTGAGGATGACTATATCGAAGAGCTTCTGATGACGACAACGCACCATTATCTCATGTTCTTTACTAATACAGGACGTGTATACAGACTGAAGGCATATGAGATCCCGGAGGCCGGTCGTACAGCCAGAGGAACTGCGATCATCAATCTTCTGCAGCTTGCACCGGGAGAAAAGATCACAGCTGTGATCCCGCTCCGTAAATATGAAGAGGGTCACTATCTGATGATGGCCACCAAGAAAGGTCTTGTGAAGAAAACTCCGATCAAGGATTACGAGAATGTCCGTAAGACAGGTCTTACAGCAATCGTTCTCCGTGATGATGACGAGCTGATCGAGGTTAAGGCTACTGATAATAACAAGGATATTATTCTTGTGACCAGGGACGGACAGTGTATCCGCTTTAAGGAAACGGATGTCCGCAGCACAGGCCGTGCGTCCATGGGAGTAAGAGGTATGAATCTTACTGACGGTGATGAAGTTGTTGCCATGCAGCTGAACACCCAGGGAGATTATCTGCTTGTAGCTTCTGAGAACGGAATGGGCAAACGTACAGCCATGAGTGAGTTTGCTGTTCAGAACCGTGGCGGTAAGGGTGTGAAGTGCTACAAGATCACCGAGAAGACCGGAAATGTTGTCGGCGCCAAGGCTGTCAACGAAGAGAACGAGATCATGATGATCACTACAGAGGGTATCATTATCCGTCTGCAGTGTGCGGATATCTCTGTTCTTGGAAGGATCACCTCCGGTGTGAAGATGATCAATCTTACAGAGGGTGTAACCGTTGCAAGTATCGCCAAGGTAAGAGATAAAGATCCGGAAGCAGATACAAATGCCGAAAAAACTGACGTAGAAACCGGCGATAACGAAGAAGGCTCAGCAGAGGAAGCTGTCACAGGCAGTGAAGAAGAATAAGGTCGAGGATAAGTCATGACGACGACAAAGAAAAAACGCAGAAAAAAATCTGTAAAGAAGCTGAAATACTCTAATAAAAAACTGAATTTTGTCCACATTGCGACACTGGCGGGGATCATTTTGATCCTGCTGGTGATCGTTCTGGCGGCCAGAGGCTGCGGAAAGATCAGCCACAGAACTCCGGAGGGAGTTGTGGAAGGCTACATCAAAGCGGCAGCAGCAGGCAAGAATAAAAAGATGCAGAGCTGTTACAGTGCGGATAAGCTATCGGATGAGGCGAAAACAGAGATTTCCTCCACGATAAAATATTTCCAGGCCCATGGAGTAAAGGATGTAAATATCGACAGCTGCGGCTCCATTTCTGAAAACAAAAATTATTCTTATGTTTATATCCGCTATAATCTTGTTCTGGAGAACGAGCAGGAATATCCATGTATCAGTACCTATCTTGTAAAGGTCCAGGACAAAAAGTATTATCTGTATGCGCCTTCTGAGATTTCAGATAAGATCAGCCAACAGGCTGCCCAAGACTATCAGAAATTTATGACTACGAAAACCTATACAGATTATACAAAAGCTTATGAGGTTTTTCTGAAAAAGAATCCGGGATACGAGGATAAGATCGCAGGGAAACTGAACGGATAAAGCAGAGGCGGGAGGATGTAAGAATGAAGCGGATTTTACTGATGGTGCTCAGAAATATAGTCTTTGTTCCTTACTGGTGGATCAAACTTTGCTGGTATGCAGCGCATACAGATGATTATCCGGAAGAGAAGAAATACGCATTCCTGAGACAGGTAGATGAGCGTGCCATTGAAGGCGGAAATATCCATATTGATGTGCATGGAGCTGAAAATATCCCAAAAGAAAAGGGGTTTATGTTTTTTCCGAATCACCAGGGTCTGTTTGATGTGCTGGCGATCATCCGGGCATGCCCGGTTCCTTTTTCGGTAGTTGCGAAGAAGGAAGTTGGAGAGATTCCTTTTCTGAAGCAGGTTTTTGCCTGTATGAAAGCCTTTATCATTGACAGGGAAGACCTGAAGCAGTCCATGCAGGTTATTGTCAATGTAATACGGGAAGTGAAGGCTGGTCGTAATTATCTGATCTTTCCGGAGGGAACCAGAAGTAAAAACGGAAATCATCCGGGATCGTTTAAGGGCGGCAGCTTCAAGACTGCAACCAAGACGAAATGCCCGATCGTTCCGGTTGCACTGATCGATTCCTTTAAGGCTTTTGATACAGGTTCTACAGAGAGGATCACCGTACAGGTGCATATCCTTCCTCCGATGTATTATGAGGAATACAAAGATATGCATACCACAGAGATCGCAGAAGAAGTGAAGAGACGGATCGAAAAGGTGATTGAAGAGAATATCTGAAAATACAGAAAATACTCCGATGATGTTCAAATAAAAACATCATCGGAGTATTTTTTTTAGAAATATATATATTGCACAAAAACGAAACGATTTATTTGTGAATTGTTAAACATATACAACTAAAAAGTTTGATGGTAACATATAAGCATCTGTTGGAAATGACCAAAAAATATAAGCGAGGGCTGCAAAATGAAAAAAGAAGAATACCTTTCTCTGATCGATGAGGTGATCGCACAGGGACCATACACGGATACCTGGGATTCTCTCTGTGAGCATCCTGTACCGAAGTGGTATGCAAGAGATAAATTCGGAATTTTTATCCACTGGGGTGTTTACAGTGTTCCGGCATTCGGAAACGAATGGTATCCCAGAAATATGTATGTGAAAGGCTCTAAGGAGAACCTGCATCATACAGAGAAATACGGAACTCTGGATAAATTCGGCTACAAGGATTTTATTCCTCAGTTCAAGGCTGAGAAGTTTGATCCGAAGGAATGGGCGGCATTATTTAAAGAGGCTGGAGCGAAGTTCGTAGTTCCGGTAGCGGAGCATCACGATGGATTTCAGATGTATGCCAGTGACCTTTGTCGTTGGAACGCCGCTGAGATGGGACCAAAGAGAGATATTCTCGGAGAACTGAAGACAGAGGTTGAGAAAGAGGGAATGGTTCTCGGTGCTTCTTCTCACAGAGCAGAGCATTACTGGTTCTTTAACGGAGGTCGTCAGATTCCGGAGGCTGATGTCAATGATCCGGAATATGCGGATCTTTATGGGCCGGCAGCAGGAATTACCAGAGATATGACTGATATTTATGACAATCCCCCGACGGAGGAGCATATGCAGGATTGGCTTGTCCGCACCTGCGAGATCGTGGATAAATATCAGCCATCCATCGTATATTTTGACTGGTGGATACAGCAGTATGCATGGAAACCGTATCTTCGTAAATTTGCAGCATATTATTACAATCGTTCTGCACAGTGGGGAAAAGAAACAGCCATTGATGCCAAATTTGACGCATATGTTTACGGCAGCGCAGTCAATGATCTGGAAAGAGGGCAGTTAGACCATATCACACCGGATCTGTGGCAGAATGATACTTCTGTAGCTAAGAATTCCTGGGGCTATACCATTGGAAATGATTATAAGAAGCCTTCCGATGTAGTGCTGGATCTGATCGATGTAGTCAGCAAAAATGGTGCACTTCTTCTTAATATCGGACCGAAGCCGGATGGAACAATTCCGGAAGAGGATGCATATATCCTGAGAGAAATGGGAAAATGGCTGAAGGTAAACGGAGAGGCAATATACGGAACCAGATACTGGAAGATATTCGGAGAGGGACCGACGGTAGTTCCGGAGGGACATTTCACGGATACCTATGATAAGAACTTTACTTCTGAGGATATCCGTTTTACAAGTAAGAGCAATCATATTTATGCGACTGTTCTGCACTGGCCGGAGGATGGAGAAATCCATATCAAAGCTCTTGGCAATGATATGAAGCTTTTGAAATCCACGATCCGGGATATTGAGATCCTCGGAACAGATCTGCATCCGGCATTTGCGAGAAATAAAGAACTGGATATTTCCTGCGGAAGAGGGGTTATTGAGGCGGGTGATATGCCAGTGGTATTGAAGATCACAGTAGAATAGCTGTTGGGGGAAGCAAGTAAAGTATAATGTCCTTTTTAAAGGACAGAAAGGATAAGGTATTTAAATTATGGGAGATGTAAGATTCACAGGAAACTGGAACTCTGTAAATGCACACACAGTTCCAAAATGGTATGATGATTGTAAATTTGGAATTTTTATCCACTGGGGAATTTATTCCGTGCCGGCTTTTGCACCGCATACATGGGAACTGGGAGAGGTTGATTCCAAGGAATGGTTTGCGGATAATCCGTATGCAGAATGGTATTACAATTCTCTGAACATTGGAAAAGGCCCTACATATAAGCATCATATAGAAAAATACGGAAAAGATTTCAAATATGAAGATTTTATTCCTATGTGGAAAGCTGAAAACTGGGATCCAAAGCAGTGGGCAGAGATCTTCAAAGAAGCAGGTGCGGAGTATGTTGTTCTGACAACCAAGCATCATGACGGATTCTGCCTGTTCCCAAGTAAATATACACATTTCAATTCCGTAGAAATGGGACCGAAGAGAAATATCACCGGTGAGCTGACAGAAGCTGTCCGTGACGCAGGAATCCGCATGGGCCTGTATTATTCCGGACTGATCGACTGGCAGTATGCAAACGATCCTATTTTTGAGGATGATGATCTGTTTGGAACAGCCAGCCCGACATTTGCATATGCAGATTATTCCTATAATCAGATGAAAGAGCTTGTAGATGATTATGCACCGAGTGTGTTCTGGAATGATATCGGATGGCCGACACAGAGTGAAGAGATGATGCCGTATTTCTTAGCACATTATTACAATAAGGTTCCGGAGGGTGTGGTAAATGACCGATTCAACGGACGTTATCACGATTTCCTTACTAAGGAATATAAATCCGGTTCTGTAAACAGAAATGAGAAATGGGAGATGTGCCGTGGAATGGGCTTATCCTTCGGTTATAATGCCAACGAAGGTGATGACAAGCTGATCTCTGTTCCGGATCTGATTTCACTTCTCGTCGGAACAGTGGCAAATAACGGAAATCTTCTCCTGAACATCGGACCGAAGGCAGACGGAACTATCCCGGAGGAGCAGGTAAGAAGACTGAAGATCCTGGGTGCATGGCTGAAGGTAAACCATGACGGTATTTACGGAACACGCTGCAGTGACCGTGAATCTGAGCTGCTTGAGAATGGAATCGAGCTTCATTATACACAGAAAGACGGAAATCTGAATGTGTTTGCAGATCATCTGAAGGAAGGCGCAAATGAATTCCTGATCAAGGGATACCATGGACAGCTGAGACCATTTGATCCGGCAGTGAAGGTAGAAACTGAAGATACTGCAGAGGGACTTCTTGTGAAAATCCCGGAATATAAAGAAGATATGTATGTGGTTGGATTAACCAACAGATTCTAAATGATGAACATGAGGACCGGATGTATGCCGGTCCTTTTGTTGCTGCATGGGAGAAGATCGTGGATGTCCGATCGATTCTCAGGGAGGGAGCTTTTATGTTTGGGAAAAAAATCGCAATACTGTTATCAACGGCAATGATCCTGACAGGGTCCTGTGTATTTTCTGTGGCTGTACATGCACAGACCGGTTATGCGGCTGAATATGCACAGGAAGCATCGGCAGCAGGCGTGCAGAGCACTGCAAAGCTTGTTGCGAAGGGCTCCTGCGGAAGTAAAGCTGTTTACCGGTTGTACTCCAATGGAAACCTGCAGATACAAGGAAAAGGGGAGGTTAAGGTTACCGATAATTTTTCATACAGATCAGCAATGATAAAAACAGTAACCGTTGCATCTGGGATCACGGGAATCGGTGACAGAACCTTTTCAGGCTGCAGAAATATGAAGAGGATTTCGTTGCCGGGAACTCTGCGGAGTATTGGGGTAAGAGCATTTGGAGATACTGCGATCACCAGGATCAAGCTTCCTGATGGACTGAAAAGCATTGGTGCATATGCTTTTTACCAGAGTAAGCTTACGAGTCTGGATGTACCGAAAACTGTAACAAAAATTGATGAATATGCTTTCAGTTACTGTAACAGTCTGGAATCTGTCAGCATTCCGGGAAGTGTGAAAATATTACCGGAATCGTTATTTGAGGCGGATATGAAGCTGAAAAAGGTTACGCTTGGACAGGGCGTTTCCAGGATAGAAAGAGCGGCCTTTCGGCATTGCGGTTTGACAGGAGTAAGTTTTCCGGACAGTGTCACGGTTATTGGTGAAGGTGCGTTTTCTTTTTGTGCAGATCTCAGAAAGGTGTCGTTGCCGAAGAAGTTTACAGAGATCGGGAACGGTGCATTTAATAGTTGTCGAAAACTGGGGAATATTACAGTACCTGCCAGTGTGAAAAAGATCAGAAGCCATGCTTTTTATGATTGCCTGGCTATGAAAAAGATTACGATCCTCAACAGTAAAACAGTGATAGAAAAAGAAGCGATCGGCTATAATTTCAATAGTGGAAAAAATAAAACTTTTGTCATTGCCGGAAAAAAGAGTTCTACTGCTCAGACTTACGCAAAGAAAAATGGGTTCCGTTTTTTGAACAATACTGCCGCAGTAAGGACCGCAAAGATGACCGGTGTGCCCAAAACAAAAACCATACTTCGTGGAAAAACATACACGATCCAGGCAGTGACCGTGCCGTATTACAGCGACGAGAAGATTCTTTTCCGTTCCTCGGATCGCAGGATCGCTACGGTAAATTCCAAAGGTGTTGTAAAGGGAATCCGAAAAGGGACAGCCGTGATCACCGTGCAGAGCGGAGCGAAAAAACTGAACTGTAAGATAACGGTTAAATAATTCAAGGGATATTAGCAATCCGCATTTGTTATTTACTCATAGTTATATCTTATATGTTTGAGCACGCAAAACAGACTGGAGCTTGATAAGAATATATATCAGGTTCTCAGTCTGTTTTTATATATTGCAGGCAAAAAAAGAACACGTTTTCACAAAATAAGATTGACTTTTTTCAAAACTCTCATTATCATATAAAACATATTTAATTACTATGAAATAAGAAATGATAAAAAGTTCTGTTACACTGATGATGCTGAGTTACACAGATGACGTTGAGCAGCTTACAGGACTGGCAGCGGGCAGACTTTTTTTAGAGGGAGGGGACGGGTACATGTCCATCAAGAAGATTGCAGAAAAGGCAGGGGTTTCACCGGCGACGGTTTCCAGAGTTTTGAATAATCCCAATTATAAATGTTCTGTTTCTGGCCTCCGGGACAAGATATGGAAAACAGCTATCGAGATGAATTATGTGCCCAACGAGGCGGCCCGGAATCTGAAAAAAGGCGTTTCCGCAAAGCAGGAGAAAACCTGGTACATCAATATCCTGATGACAAGAACCGATTCTTCCATAACGGATCCGTTTTTTGCGGAGCTCCTTCGGGTGATCGAAAGTGAGATCCATGATAAAAACTGCATTCTTTCCAAAGTATGGTATATGTCTGTGTTTTCCGATGACCGGAAGTGCCGAAGGGAGAATCTGGACCGGCTGATCGACGGAATGTATGACGAGGTGGACGGGAAAAGGGATGGCCTGATCATCATCGGCAGATGTAATAAAGAGGCTTTGAAGAAGCTGAATAAGAAGTATAAGAGTGTAGTATCGGTGAACCGGAATTCTACCAATTATGAAGTGGATGAGGTCCTTTGTGATGGGAAAAAGATCGCAGCAGCGGCAGTGGAATATCTGATTTCCCTGGGACACAAAAATATCGGTTATATTGGCCAGTGTCACAGCGAGGACCGGTATAACGGGTATCTGGAAACACTGAAGAAGCATGATCTGGATGTGATACCGGAGTATGTTATCGAAACAAAGCAGACTGAGGCCGAGGGCTACGAGGCCATGGAAAAGTTCTTTCAGTCGGACGACATGCCAACCGGAATTTACTGTGCCAATGATATTTCGGCGATCGGAATGCTGAAGTGCCTGAATAAATTTCGGAACCGGTATTATATGCCTTCGATCATATCCAGTGATGATATCCAGGAGGCACAGTTTACCAGGCCGATGCTGACGACGGTGAGCCTGCCTAAGGAAGATATGGGAAAATTTGCATTATACCTGCTGCTGGACCGGCTGAAGGGCGGGCATTCCGGTATTGTGCGAATGGAGCTGGAAGGCAGATTGATGATACGGAACAGCTGCAGCAGTGTGGAGGACAGTATGTGGAGTGATTATTGTATCTGAAGATTGCGGATACGCAGATATAATGACAGACAGGATGCGGTTGCGCTATGGCCAGAATATTTTCTGTGAAAACGTTTTCAAATATTCCTATTTAATTAATGGGAATAATATGGTTTAATGTATTCAATTCAAATAAAAAAATTACAGAACCACAGTAAACGGAAAGAACAGGTATGATTTGACAGCGAAATGAAGCATTTACATTGTTGGGAAAAAGATTTCTAAATAAAAATGTGGTTGTAAAGGAGTACACAGATCATGAAAAGAAAACGCATCGCAGGTGTCTGTATCACACTGGCAGCAGTGGTACTGGCAGGAACTTTTGCAGTATCGGGAAACAATACAAAGGATAAAAATCACGTGGAGATCATCAATGTATCCTATGATCCGACCAGAGAATTTTATGAAGCATATAATAAGATTTTTTCAAAATATTGGAAAGAGAAAACGGGTCAGAGTGTGGATGTGATCCAATCTCATGGCGGTTCCGGAAAGCAGGCTCTTGAGATTTCCAATGGACTTCCTGCGGATGTGGCGACACTTGCGCTGGAATATGATATCGATGCGATCCGGAATGCCGGTCTGATCGACAAGGGATGGATCGATGAATATCCGGATGACAGTGCTCCTTATACTTCCACCATTGTATTTCTTGTTCGGAAGGGAAATCCGAAGAATATCCAAGACTGGGATGATCTGACAAAGGATGGTGTGGGGGTGATCACTCCAAATCCGAAAACATCCGGTGGCGCCCGCTGGAATTACATGGCAGCATGGGCTTATGCCAATGAGAAATATAACGGCAATGAGACAGAGATGAAAGCCTTTATCAAGAAGCTTTACAAAAATGTCCTGGTTCTGGATTCCGGTGCAAGAGGTGCCACAACCTCTTTCGTGGAAAACGGGCAGGGTGATGTGCTGATCGCCTGGGAAAATGAAGCGTTTCTTTCTGTAAGGGATAATCCGGATGATTACGAGATCGTAATGCCGGGCATCAGTATCCTGGCACAGCCATCCGTTGCTGTTGTAGATGAAAATGTGAAAAAGCATGATAATGCAGAAGCTGCGAAAGCATATCTGAAATATCTGTATTCCGATGAAGCTCAGGAGCTGATCGCTGAGAATTATTACAGACCGGTTGATCAGACAATCTTAAAAAAACATGCAGATACTTTTAATCTGAATGTGAAGCTGACAACGATCAAAGATTTCGGCGGCTGGGATGCAGTTCAGAAAAAGCATTTCGCAGACGGCGGAGTGTTTGATGAGATCTATGAAGAGTAGAAGAGTCAGAGATTTGCAGCAGATCCGGGATTTGTAGAAGAGTCTGAGGTTTTGTAACAGATCAGAGATTTGCAGAAGATCAGAGAGTTGTAGAAGAGTCAGAGATTTTGTAACAGATCAGAGAGTTGTAGAAGAGTCAGAGATTTGCAACAGATCAGAGGTTTGTAGAAGAGTCAGAGATTTGCAGCAGATCAGAGACTTGCAACAGATCGGGAATTTGTAACAGATCAGAGACTTAGAAAAGAGGGGAGACAGAAATGAAGAAACAACAGAGTAAACGTGTGATACCAGGCTTTGGACTGACAATGGGAGTGACTTTGGCGATGCTGAGTATCGTAGTTCTGATCCCTCTTGCGTCTTTGGCAGTATACTCGGCGCGGCTGGGTTTTCGGGAATTTTTTGAGGTGATCACACGGCCGAGGGTCCTGTCGGGATTCTATGTAAGCTTTATTACCGCATTTGCGGCCACAGTGATCAATGCAATTATGGGACTGGTCTTTGCGTGGGTGCTGGTAAGATATGATTTTCCGGGAAAAAGGATCATGGATGGAATGATCGAGCTGCCTTTCGCACTGCCGACTGCGGTTGCCGGTATCTCACTGACATCCCTGACATCCGATAAAGGTCTGGTGGGAAGCTTTTTTGCAAAGTTCGGCATTAAGATCGCGTATACCAGGATCGGTATCACGGTGGCGCTGATCTTTGTGGGGATCCCTTTTGTAGTCCGGGCCATTCAGCCTGTACTGGAAAAGCTGGACGGTTCCTATGAGGAGGCGGCCCGTGTTATGGGCGCAAAGCCCTTCACCATTTTTCGGAGAGTAATCTTTCCGGAGCTTCTTACGGCAATGCTTTCGGGTGCGGGACTTGCCTTCGGACGATGCCTGGGAGAATACGGAAGCGTTGTTTTTATCGCAGGAAACAAGCCTTATTACACCGAGATCACACCATTGATCATCATGTCAAAGCTTCAGGAATTTGACTACGAAAGCGCAACATCCATTGCACTGGTAACTCTGGCAGTATCCTTTCTGATCCTGTTTGGAGTAAATATGGTGCAGGCAAGAAATACAAAACGTATCAGGGGGAGGGACGCATAATGGACGAAAAAAAGAAGCAGGCCGGCGGGCCGGTGAAATGGATCCTTATCGGGATCTCCGTGATCTTTCTTTTTGTGATGCTGGTGCTTCCGCTGGTGGTTGTTGTGACCCAGGCACTGAGCAAGGGCTGGCAGTGCTATGTTGAAGCAGTGACAGATGAATATACCCTGAAGGCTCTGGGGCTGACCATTGAGGCTACAGTGGCGGCTGTTGTGTGCAACACCATCTTCGGACTGTGTGCGGCATGGGCTATGACCAGATTTCATTTCCGGGGAAAAAAGCTCCTTACGACTTTGATCGATATTCCGGTTACGGTCTCTCCGGTCATTGCCGGTCTGATTTATATCCTGGTATTTGGAAAGCAGAGTCCTCTGTATTCTGTTCTTGAAAGTGCAGGAATCCAGATTGTATTTGCAGTTCCGGGAATTATCCTGGCAACAATTTTTGTCACGTTTCCATTTGTGTCCAGAGAGATCATACCGGTTCTGGAATCCATAGGGTCCGATGAGGAAGAGGCGGCAGCACTGATGGGAGCAAAAGGTTGGACGATTTTTACCAGAGTGACATTTCCGCATATCAAGTGGGCATTCCTTTATGGCGTTGTGCTGTGTACAGCCAGAGCCATGGGAGAGTTTGGAGCCGTGTCTGTACTGTCCGGACATCTCCGTGGAAAAACAAATACACTTCCGCTTCATGTGGAAATTCTTTATAACGAATTCCAGTATGTTCCGGCATTTGCGGTTTCTTCGATCCTGGTGATCCTGGCGGTGATCCTTCTGATCGCAAGAAATGTTCTGGAGCATAAGGGAAAGGGGGAAAAAGGCGATGTACGTTGAGTTAAAAAATATCAATAAAACATATGGGGATTACAAGGCATCCGATAACGTAAGCTTTGGTATCGAAAAGGGGAAGCTGATCGGTCTTCTGGGGCCCAGCGGAAGTGGAAAAACTACGATTCTCCGTATGATCGCCGGTCTGGAGCAGCCGGACAGCGGTGAGATCATCATCGACGGAAGAGTGGTCAATGATGTGCCTGCCAGCGAGAGAGGCATTGGATTTGTGTTCCAGAATTATGCTCTTTTCCGGTATATGACGGTGTATGATAATATTGCATTTGGCCTGAAGGTGCAGAAGGCGGACAAGAAGTATATTAAGCAGAGGGTTATGGAACTGGTAGAGCTGATCGGGCTGAAGGGCCTGGAGAAAAGATACCCGAGTCAGCTGTCCGGTGGTCAGAGACAGCGAGTGGCTTTTGCCCGGGCCCTTGCTCCGAATCCGCAGCTGCTTCTCCTGGATGAGCCTTTTGCCGCTATTGATGCAAAGATCCGTACAGAGCTTCGAAGCTGGCTGAAGGATATGATCGAGAAACTGGGAATCACCAGTATTTTCGTTACCCATGATCAGGACGAGGCCATTGAGGTGGCGGATGAGATCATCATTACCAACTGGGGACGTATCGAGCAGAAGGGAACTCCACTGGAGGTTTACCAGAATCCGGATACTGCGTTTACGGCGGGATTTTTTGGGCAGACTTCCGTGATCGATGATTACCAGGTGTTCAATCATTTCGAGGAAGTTCCGGGAGGCGAAAAAGCCATCGTCCGTCCGGAGTTTGTAAAAGTGACAAAGAAGAACGAGGAACAGAAATATAAAAGCTCCGCAACAGAGGGCATCGTAGAACGAGTAGCATTCCGCGGCAGCAGCCTGGAACTGAAAGTCCGTGTAGGAAACACCATACTCAGCGCCAGAAGAAGCCTTGACGAAGAACCTGTCCTGGAAGGCGAAGTTGTGGATGTGTTTGTGCAGAGGATTTTTGTAACGAAGGGAAATGAGGCAGTGCTGCTACATAATACAGCTATGATTGAGGATTGGCTTGTGATATAAAAAAATGCCGCGGGAGCGGCATTTTTTTATGAGCAAGTAGCGAAGCGGATTGCGAATATCATTAATTGTTGCCGCGGGAGCGGCATTTTTTTATGAGCAAGTAGCGGAGCGGATTGCAAATATCATATGATTTGCCGCGGGAGCGGCATTTTTTTATATATGTGAAATTTTCACACCGTAATATTCTGCAAGAGAATCTACCAGGTCATCACGGATTTTTTTGTGGTCATTGCCATCCAGGGACATGACACAGGATACCATCTGATGTTTTTTGTCAATGATGCAGTATTGGCCGTAATTGCCGGACAGGATCAGAGTATCTTCCATAGGTCCCATATATATGAAATATCCATAACCATAGCTCTGGTAATCTGGATGTTCCGTCAGTGGATTGTAAGAATCAATGTGTTTCTGACAGGCATCAATAACGAATTTTTTTGGGACGATCTGTTTTCCGTTCAGGGAACCCTCATGCAGAAGCAGATGTCCAAAACGAGCCAGTTCATCAATTGTTAGATACAGTCCGTTAGCTGCCATGCAATGTCCTTGAGGGCAAAGGGTCCAGTCAGGATTCGGAATACCAACCGGTTCAAAGAAACGATATCGCAGATAATTCAGCAGACCCGTTCCGGATTTCTCTTCCAGAAGAACAGACAAAATATAGGAACAGAAATTGCTGTACACAAAATGAGTACCGGGTGTATAGGGAAAAGAATCATTCTGAAAGAAATATCTTACCCAGTCCTTTTCTCTGTATCGTTCCGGTCCATCGCAGAAAAAGAGCGGATCGTTCTGACCGGATGACATGGTAAGAAGATCACGGACCTTTATTTTATAAAGATTTTCGGAAGGATTTGACGGAAAATATTTTTCAAACCAGGGATAAATATATTCATCAAGTGTGATCAGTCCTTCACGTTCTGCGATACCTGCAGCCATTGCAACAAAGGGCTTGCTGACAGACCATATATTTAATCGGGTTTTTACCGGAAAAAGTCTGAATTCTTCTTTTAAAACGTCATTTTTGTATATCTGGGCATAGATAATATTGGAATGATGCTGTTTCGATTTTTCCAGGAAAATATCTAAAATTTCATGCATGATAATCCCCCCTGAAATTATTATTCGTAAAAAAGATCAAAGTCTGAATAAAGTTCTTCCAGGTCATGAAGTCGTGTACTGATGGATTTGCACCTGGTTTTTCGGATTTTTGCAACAATACTGTCAAACAGACAATAGAGGCATGAGAAGGAGTTAAATCCCATTTCATTGAGATTGATTTCTGTAATGATAGCGTGGTCTGCCAGCGCCCATGCCGGTGATGAAATACTGTCTGTGACGGCGAGTATCTTTGCACCATGGTTTTTGGCAACCTGTGCATATTTCAGAGACCATTTGGTATAGCGGGCAAAAGAGATCAGAAGAACAACTGTATCCTCGGATGCTTCTGTGAGATATTCGAAATTGGAATCGTAAAATTCGTGAACCACCTTGGTATTTCCAAGAAGCTGATTCAGCAGAGTTCCCATCCAGAGTGCTGCACTGTAAGAGGAACGGGCACCGACAATCAGACGTTTTTTCGCATTGGTCAGATGAGTAACGATCTGATCCATATCTTCCCGATTCAGGTGGGAAGCCCAGTTTTCCATGGAATGGAGCTCTTTTGCAATGATGTTCTGATAGAAATTTCCGTTATCCAGTGTGTCATCTGATGTAGTTGTGGGAATGGAAAGGATGTCATTCTGTACAGTTCTCTGCATTTCAGAAAAACTTTCAAAACCCAGAGAATAAGCAAGGCGTATGATAGTGGTTTCGCTTACGGAAATTTCCTTGCTGAGTTTCGCAAGGGTGGAATAACTGAAAGAATCAAGGTGTTGTAATATATATTCGGCAACTTTCTTCTGACCGGCAGAAAGAGAAGATATTTTTTCACGGATCAACTGTTCTACTTTCATGAAAAACCTCCTGTTTTGTGTAGTTTGTATAATGAATTATAACAGGTGCGAAGTTTAATTACAATATAATGGAGCAAAAAATTCTTCTAAAACAGAATAAAATGTAAATAATGCACAATTAAAAAGGCGGATTTTTAATGATATTGTCAATAGAAATTCTGAATTTTAAATGATAATATAGCATTAAATAATTCATATGACGTCAGAAAAAGAATTAAATACACTATCGACATTGGAACTTATATGAAAAGGGGGGCTTTTATGTTATCAACAGCAAAGGAAGTAAAAGAAAAAACAGGTTATCTGAAACGAAGTGATCTTTATACGATTGGTGTAGGACAGGCAATTGGTTCGGGAGTTCTGACATTAATCGGTCCGGCGATTTTGCTGACAGGACAGTCAGCGTGGCTGGCGTATGTAGCTGCATGTATCTGGGGATTTATGATGATCGCACCGATCCCGTGGATCACATCCACACTGAAACTTGGAGGGGGCTTTTATTCTCTGGTAGGAGATATGGCCGGCAAACGAGTAGCCGGTATGTATGCGGTTGGATTTTTACCACAGACGATTAACCTTGCGACTTATGGTGTTGCCATCGGTATGTATGCCAATTCCCTTTGGCCACAGATCAATGCGAAATGGTTTGGTATCGCGGCATTGAGTGTATTCTTTGTAATTAATCTCTGCGGCGTGGATGTAATGGCGAAAGTTCAGAAAATCCTGGTTATTTTACTGTTTGTCGCACTGGGGCTGTTTATTATTCTTGGTGTTCTGCAGCTGAAAAATCCGGTATTTGACTTTACAGCACCAGACTTTTTTTCAAACGGACCATCTGGATTTTTCTCAGCAATCCTGCTATATGTATATTCAACAAACGGTTACTCCTGTATCATGAATTATGGTAAACAGGCGAAGGATGCACATAAGGATATTCCAAAGGCACTTCTGTACTGCGTACCGACACTAATGGTCGTATATGGTGGTGTTGCACTTGTAGCCAGTGGTGTGCTTCCATTGGATCAGGTGGCAGGACAGCCACTTACTCTGGTAGCTAAAAATATTTTAAATCCGGCTCTTTTTACAGTATTTATGATCGGTGGTCCGGTGCTTGCACTTTCATCTTCTATTAACTCTACAATTTCCAATAACTGTATTCCGGTTGCTCAGTCCTGTAAAGATGGATGGCTTCCGAAATCCTGGGCAGCACAAAATGGACGCGGTGCTTACTGGAAACTGATGACATTTACTTATCTCATGGGAATTTTACCGGTATTACTGGATTTTTCTATCAGTGATGTTGTAAATAATATTATGCTTCTGGCATCTGCTCTGGCATTTTTACAGATTTACGCATATTTTCAGCTCCCAAAGAAACATGCGGAAGCTTGGGAAAAATCACCAATGCATATTTCTAACGGAAAATATTATTTCCTCTGCTGTTTGAGCCTGCTCGCATATATCTGCATTTTTATCAATTCCTGCAGAAGCCTGAAACTTCCGGTAGTAATCATCAGCCTGATAGCCATTGTAGTATGCATGGCTTACGGATGGTTTAGAAGTGCAAGTCCTGATGTAAAGATGGAAACAAGTGTGTGGGAGGATTAATGTTTATGAATAAAGACCAGAACCTGATCAATGAATTTGCTATCAAAACTTTAAAAGAAAATCTCAATGTTATGTATGCGCAGATATGGCGTGAAGGACAGTTAACGGCAGAATATAAGAGAATGCCGGTGAAAACCCGTTTGAATACCTGGTCTGCATGCAAAGGCGTGGTATCCTGTGCAGTGGGAATTGCACTGGATGAGGGATTGATTCATCTGGATGAGAAGATCGTTGATATTTTTCCGGAATATGCTCCGGAGAAAGCAGAAGGATATCTTGGTGATGTGACTCTGGAAAATATGCTGACAATGACTACCGGTCTGGAAAGCTCGCTATTTTTCTGTGACTGGCCGGAACGTTATACAACGCCGGACTGGATTAGATATTTCTTTGAAAATGCGAAGGTTGTAAATAAACCAGGAACTCAGTGGCTGTACAGTAATTTCAATACTTATATGATCAGCTGTGCTATTGAAAAACGTGCGGGTGTCAATCTTCTGGAATATCTGAGAAATCGATTTTTTGAACCATTGGGAATTGGAAATCCGGACTGGACTTTGTGTCCGAAAGGTCATGTACATGCGGCGAATGGTCTTTATGTAAATATTGATGAGTTCACTAGATATGGACAGATGATTCTTCATAAAGGAAAATACAATGGAAAACAGTTGGTGCCGGAAGAATATATGAAAGTTGCGACTTCCAATCTTGTAGACAATTCAGCGGCAGGAAGCCCGGGAAATCTATATTCCGGTTTTGGATATGGATATCAGTTTGTAATGAATCCGGAAGCTGGTTCCTATCGATCCGATGGAAATTATGGTCAGTTCTGTCTGGCGTTTCCTGACAAGGATGCAGTAGTAACTGTAATGTCTCTGGAGGGGGATTTCCAGAAAATAGGAAATCATCTATGGACTACAGTGGTTCCGGAATTGTAATATATTCTGGTTGACAAATCCGTGGGGAAAGCATAAGCTAATCCCATCTTCGACAGTTAAATAAAAATAAAGTGGCAGAAACCCTTGATTTTACAAGGGCACTGAAAAAAGGGCGTGTGAAAAAATGAGAAATCATTTTGGAGCACGCTCCTTTTTATGCTCTTTTAGGACAAATCGTAGAATTGAGGAGAGATTCAGAGCATACTTTCCCCTCTCCCCATAAATTCGGTTGTTTTTGAAATTGTGCGGCTGTTTTTACTTTCATTCTTTTGTACCACCGGTCATTTTTCATGATTCCAAAAGTTCCTTCCGCCTGGATGGAACGATTCATTCTGAGCAATGCTCCCTGAATACTTTCCAGATTACGGATCACTTCCTGGTACATTACCGTCAACTCCTGATTGACCCGTACTGTACGGTTTCCTTTGACCTTTTTGTATTTCTCTGCATAAGGACGTCCGCTACAGGATATTTTGGATAAAAGCCATAGGTCTCATGAAATTTTTTCATGAGAGGAATAAAACAGTCCATATCTGAACGGTACCTGGATTTTTCAGTTGCTTTTTTCCATACCCAGGAATACTTGTTTGCAGTTGCTTCAAATTTTGATCCATCTATATATAAGTGCTGCAGATCGACGTGCTCGGTTTCAAAGATCTTTTTGTTGGCTATGTTTTTTTACAGCCCCTTTTTATGCCATTGTAAAAACTGCCGAATTTCACCGAAAGCTCCGATTTGGCGAAAAATATCATAGCAGGAATATTTTTTATAATGTATACTATATTTGTTAGGAAATCCAGATACACCACAAAGCAGAAAGGAAAAAAGCGTATGAAAAGAAATTGGAAAAAAGCTTTATGTGGCATTTTGACAGGTTTTATGCTTGCGACGGCGGCACCAGCTGCGGTTCCGGAGCTGATCAGCGTGGCAGAAGTACAGGCGGCAGTAACTGTAGCAGCGCCGGCCATGTCTTCTATTAAGATCGTCGGAAAGAACAAGATCATTTTCAGCTGGAAACAGGTAAAAGGAGCAGCCGGATACCGTGTATACCGTAAGACCGGAAACAGCGGATGGAAAGCAGTAAAAACCATCACAGGAAGTAAGAATGTTACATTTACCGACACAAAAGTAAGCACCGGAGCACGTTATACTTATACGGTAAAAGCTTACCGGAAATCCGAAAAAAATATAATCTGGAGCGGTTATAATAAAAAAGGCCTGACAGCGATCGCAGGGCTGAATTCTCTCACCCTGAATAAGACCAGTCTGACACTGACACCGAAAAAAACTTATACACTGAAGATCAACGGCACCAGTCTGAAACCGTCATGGAAGAGCAGCAATACAAATGTTGTCAAGGTAACTTCTGCCGGAAAGATTACCACGGTAAAAACAGGAACAGCGACTATCACAGCGACTCTTGGCGGCAGAAAATTCACCTGCAAGGTTACTGTAAAAAATCCTGCATCGGTTAACGCAAAACTGACGCAGAATTATGCCAAACTGAAAAAATATATCAGTCAGAAAGGCAGATATACCGAAGACGGAAGTCAGTTTATAAATGTCAAAGTAAATGAAGAAAGTACTCTGATGATCGGTTATCTGAAGAAAGAAGATAAGATAGATATTGGAATGCTGATTTCTGTGCCTTCAGATGGAGTCCTTGCCGGACTGGATATTATCGGAAACTGTGTGAAATCTGATACGGTCAGTGTGAAGTCCGCCCTGTCTTCGGATGGAGTCTTTGTGCTACTGACTTCTTCCACAAAAGCATCTGCTTATAAAGGTCAGAATCTGACTTTCCTGTATACAAACGGAAAAAAAGCGATGACAGATCTGCAGGATACTTCCAACATTATGATGAAAGCGACAATGATAGCAGCAAATGCTTATCTGAAAAGGAATTTAAACCTGACAATGAATGATCTGGGATTCACTGCTTATAAATTATAAATAAGACAAAAATTTATTATTCTTGACATGAAGCAGGATCGGAATTATACTAAATCATGTAAATAACAGGGGAGCTTGTGACGGCAGGCTGAGAGGAAGTCTTCAACTTCGACCCTTATACCTGATTTGGATAATGCCAACGTAGGAACGTATAAGATGAATTTACGGGAGATACCTTGGTGTATCTCCTTTTTTATTGGATGCGGATGTTTTATCCGACTGAATATACGTAAGATCAGGATTTACAGAGAAATATTTTACAATTAAACATGGGAAATTTTGAGAGTGAACTGAGTTCATGAAGGGGTGCACCACCGCGGGTGTATTTCTTTGTGAACTCTTTTTTTACGGATTGCGAATATCCGATTGACCGGAAGAGATTGCGAATTACTTTTGACTTGGCAAAATTTCCGGAAAGGAGCGATTATGATCACAGTAAATGGTGAAAGCAGAACACTGGAAAAGCCGGTGACAGTAACTGAATATCTGGAAGCATGCAAGTATGTTCCGGTGCAGGTGGTAGTAGAGCTGAATGAAGAGATCATCAAGAGAGAGACTTACGACACGACCGTGCTGAAAGACGGAGACGTTGTGGAAATCCTGCAGTTTATGGGCGGCGGAAGCTGCTGAGACAGAAAGAATAAGAATGGATACAGAAATTCCTGTTCAGAAGTCTGAAGACGGGCAGGAATATCCGGCTGTGGGATGGGCAGAATCGCAGATAACTGCTGACTTGAAATTTGAATAACTGAGCAGTTATTGCAACTGAAATACAATGCAGATAAATAACAGAAAGGTGGACATAAAAAATGACAACAGCAAACACAAATGAAGACAAACTGATCCTGGGAGGCCATGAATTTACTTCCCGTTTTATCCTTGGTTCCGGAAAATTTTCTCTGGAGCTTGTAAAAGCATGTATCGAAAAAGCAGGAACTCAGATCGTAACACTTGCCCTGCGCCGTGCAAATGAGGGCGGACTTGCCAATATTCTTGACTATGTGCCGAAGGATGTTACGCTTCTTCCGAACACATCAGGAGCCAGAAATGCTCAGGAAGCAGTACGCATTGCAAGGCTTTCCCGCGAGCTTGGCTGCGGAGATTTTGTAAAGATCGAAGTTATCCATGACTCCAAATATCTTCTTCCGGATAACTATGAGACCATCAAGGCAACAGAGATCCTTGCAAAAGAGGGCTTTGTAGTTATGCCGTACATGTATCCGGACCTGAATGCGGCCAGAGATCTGGTGAACGCAGGAGCTGCCTGTGTAATGCCACTTGGCTCTCCAATAGGTTCCAACAAGGGAATCTGTACAAAAGAATTCATTCAGATCCTTATCGATGAGATCGATCTTCCGATCATTGTGGACGCAGGAATCGGCCGCCCGTCACAGGCATGTGAGGCTATGGAAATGGGTGCTGCAGCAGTTATGGCAAATACGGCTATTGCAACAGCAGGAGATGTCCGCGTTATGGCAGAGGCATTTAAGAAAGCTATTGAGGCAGGAAGAAGCGCATACCTTTCCGGCATGGGAAGAACTCTGGAGAGAGGTGCAAGCGCGTCCTCACCGCTGACCGGATTTCTTCATGAGTAAAATTGATAAATGAATGATTGAACGCAGAATGCTAAGCGGGGGACAGGCGCTGCCTGTGTAGTGAAACACAGGTATTGTCTGGTTTCAATCGAAATTGAGTTTACAGATATGCAGCAGTGAGGACCAGAGTATTGCTGCAATATATGAGAGGAGCGACATAAGAGTAATGGCAGAAACAGTACAGGCCAGTCAGCAGGACGGCTATTTTAATGAAAGTATCGTAAATGAAGAAATTCTGGAAGATATGAAAAAGAACCGTATCGACCACATGAAGTACCTTCCGGATATGGAACAGCTGGAAGAATCTGATGTAATGGATCAGGTTATTTCCGCAATGAACGCATATGATTATGATAAGTACACAGAGGCAGATGTGCGAAGAGCACTGGCACATGACAACCGTACACCGGAGGATTTTAAAGCACTGCTTTCACCGGCAGCACTGCCTCTTCTGGAAGAAATCGCACAGGCTGCACGGATCGAAACAAGGAAACATTTCGGAAACAGTATCTGCATGTTTACACCGATCTACATTGCAAATTACTGTGAGAACTACTGTATTTACTGTGGATTTAACTGCCACAACAAGATCCGCCGTGCACAGCTGAATGCAGACGAGATCGAGAAAGAAATGGCAGCCATTGCAGAAACCGGACTCCAGGAGATCCTGATCCTTACCGGAGAGAGCAAAGCCAAATCCAATGTGGAATATATCGGAAAGGCCTGTGAGATCGCCCGAAAATATTTCAAGGTAGTCGGTCTTGAGGTGTATCCGATGAATTCTGATGAGTACGCATATCTTCATAAATGCGGCGCAGATTATGTGACAGTTTTCCAGGAAACCTATAATTCCGATAAATACGAAACCCTGCATCTTGCAGGTCACAAGAGGATTTTTCCATACAGATTAAATACACAGGAGCGTGCACTGAAAGGCGGCATGCGAGGTGTTGGCTTTGCGGCACTTTTGGGACTGGATGATTTCCGCAAGGATGCTTTTGCAACGGGATATCATGCATATCTTCTGCAGAGAAAATATCCACATGCAGAGATCGCTTTTTCCTGCCCGAGACTTCGTCCGATCATCAATAATGACCGGATCAACCCGAAGGATGTCCACGAACCACAGCTTTTGCAGGTAGTCTGTGCATATCGTCTGTTTATGCCGTTTGCAAGTATTACCGTATCCACCAGAGAGTGCGAGCGTGTCCGTGACAATCTGGTAAATATCGCAGCAACCAAGATCTCTGCAGGTGTCAGCACAGGAATCGGAAGCCATGTGGATGATATCGAAGATAAAGGCGACGATCAGTTTGAAATCTCAGACGGAAGATCCGTGGACGAAGTCTTTAACGCCCTGAAAGACCATGGCCTTCAGCCGGTGATGAATGATTATATTTATCTGTGAGATGAAGGCGGCGAAATCGGATCGCACAGACAACAGAGGATAACTTCTGTGGAATATGTGGAAAACCATCCGCCCGGAAGAGTGATTTTTCAGGGTGAGTGTGGATAACTGTTTCAGGAAAGTTCACTGCTTCGATCGTAAATATCCGTCTGACACTGACCCAAAATTTCACAGATGAAGGAAAACATCCCGCAAAAACAAGATATACTTTGGCAAAATTCCCGAAAAACACGGAAATTACAAGACTGATGACGTTTTCACATATACTCCGGGAACAATAAAATACGATGCAAAAATCAACAAAAACAACATAATATCAGGTGGAATCAAATACAAAAATCTGTGAAACTAGCATAAACAGCCATATTTTCGAAAACTCCTGAAAACGGTTTCCAATCTAATGATTTTCATATGGACTTACTCATGTTTATAATAGCCCCAACAACAAAACACGAGGCAAAACACAGGAGGTAAGTATTATGAAAAGAAGATGGAAATCAGCAGCAGTTCTTGCAGCAATAGCAACAATTGGAAGCCTTACAGGCGTAACCACCTATGCGGCGGACAGTGTCAGCATCACCAATGTATCTTATGATCCGACCAGAGAGCTTTACGAGCAGTACAACAAGATCTTCCAGAAGCACTGGAAGGAAAAAACAGGCCAGGATGTGGAAATCACACAGTCCCATGGCGGTTCCGGCAAGCAGGCACTTGAGGTTTCCAACGGACTGGAAGCAGATGTGGTAACACTGGCACTGGAGTATGATGTGGATGCGATCCAGGATGCAGGACTCATCGATGACGGATGGGTGGATGAATTTCCGGAGGACAGCTCTCCCTACACTTCGATTATTGTATTTCTTGTGAGAAAAGGAAATCCGAAGAACATCAAAGACTGGGACGATCTGGTAAAGAAAGACGTAGGTGTGATCACACCAAACCCGAAAACCTCCGGCGGAGCAAGATGGAACTATCTGGCAGCCTGGGCCTATGCAAAAGATAAATATAACGGAGACGAGGACAAAATTAAAGAATTCATCGGAGACCTTTACAAAAACGTACTTGTCCTGGACACCGGAGCCAGAGGCGCAACGACCTCTTTCGTGGAATACGGACAGGGTGATGTAATGATCGCCTGGGAAAATGAATCCTATCTTTCCGTAAAAGATTATCCGGACGACTACGAGATCGTAACACCAAGCATCAGCATCCTTGCACAGCCATCTGTAGCAGTAGTCGATAAAGTCGTAGACAAAAGAGGCACCAGGGATGTGGCAGAGGAATATCTGAATTATCTCTATTCCGATGAAGCACAGCGGATCGCCGGTGATAATTATTACCGTCCGTCAAACCAGGATATTCTGAAGGAATACTCCGATGTGTTTGACCTGGATATCAATCTTGTCACCATTGATGATTTCGGTGGATGGAAAAAGGCACAGGAAACACACTTCTCAGATGGAGGAATTTTTGATCAGATTTACGAAGGATAAACAGTAGAAGATATAGTCGGACGGAATAACATAAAGAAGCTGCAGAACAGTGGAAAAACAGAGTCTGCAGCTTCTTTTATGTAAATATGATGTGCCTTTTGCGACTGGAAAATTTGTACCTGATATATAGCAACTGTCAACATCTCATGCAGCTATGGATTTTCCGGTCTGCAAAATAACGGCAGAGGGGGCAATGTGAATCACAAGGTGGATCAGGCATGCCGGCATGCCGCCACGATAACCGCCGCTGGTAAAAAACATCACCGGAAAAACGATCAGAAAGATCACGACAATGGTGATCAGGTAGCTGCGCTGATATTTTCCACTGTAATAGGAATAAAGAAAAAGTCCTCCGGAGACTGCAACCAGCACAAAATTGATCAGTACATTTTCCCAGGAACCGGTCCCGAGACTGAGAAAGGTCATGATCAGGCTGATCACAGTACCTCCCAGGGCGAGGATATTGAACAGCCGAACGCGGAAATCAAGGGCGGGACTGAACAAAGAGTGAAAAATATTCCGGAGCTTCGGGTTTATATTGATAGGGATCACCTCCTGTCCTTAATGCAGGTTTGTATGCCTGCGGGCATCTTTCTTTTGGTGCTGTAATTATCGTAACTGCTATAATTGTATCATGCGGTCGTATAGTTGTGTACACAAAAAAATACATTTAATCCAGTTTTCCTATTGACATACTATGAATAGTAGGTTAATATAAGTGTCAACAAAAGAAAGGGAAGAGACTATGAACGAATACGGCTTTAATACAGGATTGCTCCACGGCACTAATGAGAAATATCCGCAGGGAGCCACACAGGTTCCAATCTATCAGAGCAGCGCATTCCGACATGACAGTGCGGAAGACCTGGAGAAAATTTTTGACAATAAAAAAATGGGCTTCTCCTATACAAGGATCAACAATCCTACGGTAGAGTCCTTTGAGAAGAGAGTGACCATGCTGGAGGATGGGATCGGCAGTGTGGCCTGTGCTTCCGGAATGGCAGCGCTGACCAATGCGTTTCTGAACATTCTTCAGGCGGGAGATGAGATCGTGGCAGCCTGCGGACTGTATGGCGGAACCGTGGAACTGTTCGATGATCTGAAACCTTTCGGGATTTCCGTAAAATATGTGAAAGAGAATAAGCCGGAAGCTTTTGAGGCAGAGATCACAGAGAAGACGCGACTTGTTTTTGCGGAGACCATTGGCAACCCCAAGCTGGATGTTACCGATATCCAGGCAGTTGCGCAAGTGGCACATAAGCATGACGTACCGCTGATCGTAGACAACACGGTGGCAACCCCGTATCTGATCCAGCCACTGAAGCTTGGAGCTAACATTGTGGTTCATTCCTCTTCCAAATATATCAATGGAAGCAGTGATGCCATCAGCGGTATTCTTGTCTGTGGTAAGGGTCTGAAATGGGACCCTGACCGATATCCGGGACTTGCTCCATACCGGAAATTCGGACCATTTGCATACATCGCCAAACTTCGAAACGGACTTTTCCGGAACACTGGCGCGTGTCTTGCTCCGCAGAATGCTTTTCTTAATAATCTGGGACTGGAAACCCTGGGACTTCGAATGCAGAGACAGTGTGACAATGCACTGGAGCTTGCGAGATTTTTACAGGGCCTGGGTGGTGATATTGAAGTAAATTATCCGGGATTGGAAGAAAGCCCTTATCACGAAATTGCAAAAAAGCAGTTTAAGAATGGCTACGGAGCTATCGTAACCGTAAGAACCGGAAGCAAGGAGAAGGCTTTTTCCATTATTAATTCATTGAAGATCCCGCTGATCATCTCCAATATCGGAGATACGAAGACCCTGGTGATTCATCCGGAATCCACCATCGCGGCACACATCTCCGACAAAGAGAAGCTGCAGTCCGGAGTATTCGAGGATCTGATCCGTATCAGTGTGGGAATTGAAGATGTTGAAGATTTAAAAGAAGATTTCAAACAAGCGATAGAAAATAACCGATAAAATCTAGGAGCTGCACCAGCAGAGAAATGGAGAGTTCGTTATGGCAAAAGTAGATTACGCTACATTAAAAAAAGGTGGTTTCATGAGACAGAAGCAGAAAAATAATTTTTCCCTTCGTCTTGCCTGTGTAGGCGGTACACTTACCGCAGAAAACCTTAAGAAGATCGCAGAGGTAGCTGAGAAATACGGTGACGGATATGTACATCTTACTTCCAGACAGGGAGTTGAGATCCCGTTCATTAAATTAGATGATATTGATGATGTAAAGGATGATCTTGCAAAAGGCGGATGTAAGCCTGGTGTCTGCGGACCGAGAGTCCGTACAGTTACAGCCTGCCAGGGCAACGCTGTCTGTCCAAGTGGAAATATCAACAGCTATGACATTGCGGTGAAATTAAATGAGAGATATTTCGGAAGAGAGCTTCCTCATAAATTTAAATTCGGTGTTACCGGATGTCAGAACAACTGTCTGAAGGCAGAGGAGAATGATGTAGGGATCAAGGGAGCAGCTGAGGTCAGCTGGAAAGAGGATGCATGTATCCACTGCGGTGTCTGCGAAAAGGCCTGCAGAGAAAACGCCATCTCTTTTGAGGATGACAAGCTGGTGATCGATACAGAGAAATGTAACTACTGTGGCAGATGTGCGAAATCCTGTCCTGTGGATGCATGGGATGTAAACGAAGCATATATCGTTTCCTTTGGAGGAACGTTTGGAAATCACATCAGCAAGGGACAGGAATTCCTTCCGCTGATCACCTCTGAGGAGCAGCTTTTCAGAGTGACCGATGCGGCAATCCAGTTCTTTGATGATCATGCAAATCCGGGAGAGCGTTTTAAATTTACCATCGACCGGGTAGGCGCTGAAAAACTTCAGGAAGTTTTGAAAGGAGCATACAATGGCTGATATTAAGATTGATGATACAGTAGATATTACCGATGTAGTTTGCCCGGTAACCTTTGTAAAAGCAAAAGTAGCACTTGAGGAGCTGGATGACGGACAGATCCTGGCGATCAAAATGAACGATGGCGAGCCGGTACAGAATGTGCCGAGAAGCGTAAAGGAAGAAGGACATCAGATCCTGAAGCTTGAGGACAATGAAGATGGAACTTATACACTGATCGTAAGAAAAGTTGAAGAATAGGAGAACAGAGAAATGACAATCACAGTTGCAGGAAATAAAAAAGAGTACGAAGACGGACTGAAGCTTACAGAGCTTATTGAGAAAGAGGATATTGAAAGTCCTGAGTATGTAACCGTAACTATCAACGATGAATTCATCAGCAAGGCAGACGTTCCGGAAACAGAGGTAAAGGACGGCGACGTTGTTGAGTTCCTGTACTACATGGGAGGAGGCGCAAGATAATGGCTTTTACAAATGAGCAGCTTGAGAGGTACTCCCGCCATATCATCCTGAAAGAGGTTGGAGTAAAAGGTCAGAAAAAGCTTCTGAATGCCAAGGTTCTGATCATTGGAGCCGGCGGACTTGGATCACCGGCAGCCCTTTACCTTGCAGCTGCAGGTGTGGGAACCATCGGGATCGCGGATGCAGATGAGGTGGATCTTTCCAATCTTCAGCGACAGGTCATCCACACAACTGCAGATGTCGGCAAACTAAAGGTAGAGTCCGCGGCTGAGACCATGAAAGCAATCAACCCGGACGTTACTGTAAATACATATCATACCTTTGTAGATTCCAGCAACATCATGGATCTGATCAAAGATTACGATTTCATTCTGGACGGAACGGACAATTTCCCTGCAAAATTCCTGATCAACGATGCCTGTGTAATGGCTGAGAAACCATTTTCACATGCTGGTATCATCCGTTTTCAGGGACAGCTGATGACTTACGTTCCGGGACAGGGCCCATGCTACAGATGTGCGTTCCAGAGCCCGCCGCCAAAGGATGCCGTACCGACCTGTAAGCAGGCTGGCGTGATCGGAGCCATGGGCGGAGTGATCGGAAGCCTTCAGGCAATGGAAGCGATCAAGTACATCATCGGACAGGGTGATCTTCTTACAGGAAGACTTCTCACCTACGATGCACTGAAGATGACCTTCCGTACCGTGAAGCTTCCGAAGAATCATCATTGCCCGGTATGCGGCGATGATCCGACGATCACAGAGCTGATCGATTATGAGCAGGCTGTGTGTGAGCTGAAACACTGATAATATAGAAGGCAAAAGTGTCTGCTGGTGCAGGCAGTATAAATAAGTATAGAAACCCATTGGAGGCTGCGAAGAAATGCTGAAATTAAAAAAAGAAGATTACGAGAAAATATTAGACCACTGCAGAAAAGGACTTCCCAATGAGTCCTGCGGCCTTCTGGGCGGGACCATTGAGGACGATGTAAAAACCATCGAGAAGGTGTATCTGCTGACAAATATCGATGAAAGCAACGAACACTTTTCCATGGACCCGAAGGAACAGCTGAGCGCGATCAAAGATATCCGTCAGAACGGATATCAGATGATCGGAAACTTTCATTCTCATCCGGAGTCTCCGTCAAGGCCTTCCGAAGAAGATAAACGACTTGCATTTGACCCGAACATCGAATATCTGATCCTCTCCCTTATGGATGCAGAAAATCCGGTGTTGAAGGCCTTTGGCGTAGATAAAGAGAAAAATGTAACTGTACATGAGCTTCAGATAACAGAGTGATGAGTATGAAAAACAGATTAAACACAAAGGAAATTACAACAGATGTGCTGATCATAGGCGGAGGTACCGCAGGCTGCTATGCGGCGCTGGTTCTCTCAGAACAGAAAGCCGGCAGGGTACTGATCGCAGAAAAAGCAAATATCAGACGAAGCGGCTGTCTGGCAGCAGGTGTTAATGCAATCAATGCCTACATTGTAAAAGGCCGCAAGCCGCAGGATTATGTAGATTATGCAACAAAGGATGCCGCCGGGATCGTAAGGCAGGACCTTCTTCTTACAGCAGCGGAGAATTTCAACGAAGTTACTGCAAAGATGGAAAAGCTTGGGCTTGTGATCCTGAAGGATGAAAATGGTGATTATGTAGCCAGAGGAAACCGTAACATCAAGATCAACGGTGAAAATTTTAAACCACTTCTTGCTGATGCAGTTCATAAAGCTGAGAACGTAGACGTTCTGAATTATGTAAATATCACAGACCTTCTTGTAAAAGACGGACAGGTTTACGGAGCGGTTGGTTTCTCTATTATGGAAGAAACCGCATACATTATCCGGGCAAAAGCAGTTCTTGCTGCAACAGGCGGAGCGGCCGGACTTTATAAGCCGAACAATCCGGGATTTTCCAGACATAAGATGTGGTATCCGCCGTTTAACACAGGTGCCGGATACGCAATGGGAATCCTGGCAGGTGCGGAGATGACGTCCTTTGAGATGCGTTTTATCGCACTTCGCTGCAAGGATACCATTGCTCCTACGGGAACCATCGCACAGGGTGTCGGCGCAAAACAGATCAATGCAGCTGGCGAGATCTATGAGACAAAATACGGACTGACCACAAGCGAGAGAGTTTACGGAACAGTTCGGGAAAATCAGCTTGGCCACGGCCCGTGTTACCTGAAGACTACAGGAATCACGAAGGAACAGGATGAGGATCTTCTGAAGGCTTATCTCAACATGGCACCGAGCCAGACTCTGAAATGGATCGAAAGCGGAAAGAGCCCTAGCGAGCAGGATGTGGAGATCCAGGGAACAGAGCCGTATATCGTAGGCGGCCATACAGCCAGCGGCTACTGGGTAAATACAGGCCGTGAGACTACGGTGAAAGGTCTTTATGCAGCTGGTGATGTTGCAGGTGGATGTCCGCAGAAATATGTAACAGGAGCTCTTGCAGAAGGAAAGCTTGCAGCATTGGATATGGTGAAACAGTTTAAGGCCGGAACTCTGAAGGAAGCAGATATTCAGACTGAGACAGAGATTAAGGTTCAGGAAGGGGAAATTCTTTCTCAGTACGAAAAGTTCCGAAATGAAGACGCACCGGCATTTTCCGTGGAAGAGCTGGAAGAAGCCATGCAGAAAGTCATGGATGAATATGCGGGAGGAATTGCTTCTAATTATCAGTTTAATGAGAAGCAGCTTGCTCTTGCAGATGAAAAAATCCTTCAGCTTCAGGCTCTTGCCGAAAAAACAGCGGCAGCAGATATGCATGAGCTGATGTTTGCATATGAACTTCGTGAGCGTCTCATTGTGTGCCGTTCACTGATCGCTCATCTGAAAAACCGCAAAGAGACCAGATGGCATTCTTTTAACGAAAATCTGGATCATCCGGAAACAGATGAGAAATTTTATAAATATGTAAATTCGAAACTGGAAAACGGCGAGATCAGGATGATTTTCCGTGACATTGTAAAGGAGGACACATATGAGCATACGAATTGATCAGAAAAAATGTGTTGGCTGCAGAAAATGCAGTGAAGTATGTCCGGGAACCCTGATCGTCATGGAAGACAAAAAAGCCGTGATGAAATATCCGAAAAACTGCTGGGGCTGCGTTTCCTGTGTAAAGGAATGTAAAGCCGGTGCCATCGACTTTTTCCTTGGTGCAGATATCGGCGGTAACGGAAGTATCATGAATGTAAAAAGCGAAGGGGATATCCTTCACTGGATCATTACAAAAACGGACGGTTCTACATCCGTGATCGATGTGGATCGACGGAATTCGAATAAATATTAGACCAGAAGATAAGTGCTGCCGGTTCTGGCGGCCGGAACAGGAGGATGAGATCAGATATGAGTGGATTATCACATTTGGATGAGCTGGAAGCAGAGGCAATTTATATCATCCGTGAAGTTGCAGCAGAGTGCGAGAAGCCGGTAATGCTTTATTCTATAGGAAAAGACAGTTCTGTAATGCTTCATCTTGCAATGAAGGCCTTTTATCCGGAGAAACCGCCATTCCCGTTTCTTCACGTAAATACAACATGGAAATTTAAAGAGATGATCGAGTTCCGTGACAAAACCGCGAAGGATCTGGGAATCGAAATGCTTGAGTACATTAATCAGGATGGTGTGAAGCAGGGAATCAATCCTTTTGACAGCGGCTCCGCATACACAGATATCATGAAAACGCAGGCTCTGAAGCAGGCTCTTAAGAAATATGGTTTTACAGCTGCTTTTGGCGGCGGTCGTCGTGACGAGGAGAAAAGCCGTGCAAAAGAGCGTATTTTCTCCTTCCGTAACGCAGAGCAGGCATGGGATCCGAAGAACCAGCGTCCGGAGATGTGGAAGCTTTATAATACGGAGATCAATAAAGGCGAAAGCATCCGTGTTTTCCCGATTTCCAACTGGACTGAGACTGATATCTGGCAGTACATTAAGAGAGAAAATATCCCGATCGTTCCTCTTTATTTTGCAAAAGAGCGTCCGGTTGTATACAGAGACGGAAATATTATCATGGTGGATGACGACAGGATGCGCCTGAATCCGGGTGAGGAGCCGCAGATGAAAAAGGTGCGTTTCCGTACTCTCGGATGCTATCCTCTGACAGGTGGTATCGAGTCTGATGCGGAGACACTGGACGAGATCATTGACGAGACTTTAAGCTCTGTGGAATCTGAGAGAACCACACGTGTTATTGATTCCGACGGCGGAGCTGCAAGCATGGAAAAAAGAAAGAGAGAGGGGTATTTCTAGGATGAGCGGATTACTGAAATTTATCACTTGCGGAAGTGTAGATGATGGAAAATCTACACTGATCGGTCATATTCTTTATGATTCCAAGCTTTTATATGCGGATCAGGAAAAAGCCCTTCTTCTGGACAGCAAGGTAGGTTCCAGAGGTGGTGCCATTGATTATTCTCTTCTTCTGGATGGCCTGATGGCAGAACGTGAGCAGGGGATCACCATTGATGTTGCGTATCGTTATTTTACAACCGATAAAAGAAGTTTTATCGTTGCGGATACTCCCGGACATGAGGAGTATACAAGGAACATGGCGGTTGGAGCTTCCTTTGCTCAGCTTTCCATTATTCTTGTGGATGCGAAGCAGAGGGTTCTGGTTCAGACAAGGCGTCATGCACGTATCTGCGCTCTGATGGGTATCCATCATTTTGTATTTGCTGTTAACAAAATGGATCTTGTTGATTACAGTGAGAGTCGTTTTAATGAGATTGTAAAGGATATCAATGAGCTTTCTGAGACTCTGGGGCTTCAGGATGTTGTGATTATTCCTGTCAGTGCTACAGAGGGTGATAACGTAACGAAGAAGTCTCCGAATATGCCCTGGTATACGGGTAAAGCTCTTTTGGAGCATCTTGAGACTGTGGATGTTTCAGAGGCTGAGAATGTCAGCGAATTTTATCTTCCTGTTCAGCGTGTTTCCCGTCCAAACCATGAATTTCGCGGTTTCCAGGGCCAGATCGAGAGTGGCCGGGTTCATGTAGGCGATATCATCACAACGCTCCCAAGCAACGAGACAGCGGCTGTTAAGACGATCCTGGTGGGTAGTGATGATCGTGAGGAGGCTGTTGCCGGCCAGGCTGTTACGATCCAGCTGGATAAAGAGGTTGATGTAAGCCGTGGATGTGTTCTTACCAATAATAATGAGATTCCTGTTGCAAAGGGATTTGAGGCTACTCTTCTATGGATGGATGATTCCAGGCTTGAAGTGGGCAAGGAGTATCTTGTGAAGCTTGGTACCAAGAAGATCGCAGGTGTGGTTAAGAGTATTGAGTTTAAGACGGATGTAAATACCGGGGAGCATCTGCATGCGGATACGATCGAGAAGAATGAGATCGCTCTTTGCAAAATCGGTCTTTCTGATAAGGTTGTGCTGGATGAATTTAAGAGGAATAAGACTCTTGGTGAGCTGATACTGATCGACCGTGTGAGTCATATGACTTCTGCATGTGGTGTTGTGGAATCGGTTGATACTGAGGGGGAGAATCCTTATTTCCAGAAGGATGATGTGAAGGTTGGCGGTTATGTTTTTGAGGAGTTTTATTTTAACCTTGAGAATGCGCTGCTTTCCAAGGCGGATAAAGAGGTTAAGACTTATCATGTAGGGGATGTGGTGCCTGTTGAGGGTGACAGCTTTGAATATCCGGGCTATTTTGATATTGTTTCTCTGGAGGATAATGCGGCTGTTCTGATCCGTGATAAAAAGGTACTGGATATTATTACGTTAGACAAGTATGCCTTTATGGGACTTCCTGTTGTGGATGAGAGAGGCTTTGCCCTCGAAATCCGCAGCAATGCCGATTACCAGCAGTTCCTGGATGAGTTTAAATCAACTGATAATAAGTCAGAGTTCCATAATAAGTGGTTCAAGTTTGAGACATACAGAAAGATTGTCTGCACAGATAATTTCTGGATGATCTGATAAAAAATATATCTTTCATTTGCATCCAGCTCTTCATTTCAGCCTCTGTTTTCGCTGTATGCGTTACTGTTCACACGATGTGCGACCAGCAACGCATCTCGCCATTTTAAATCGCCTTTGGCGATGGGGCGAGATGCATTCAAGCCAAAACATGCATCCTCCGTGTCAATCAGCGAAGTGATTGACACGGGAGTGAACAGTAACCTGTATGCTACTGCAATTTCTCCAACAATTCCAGATAAAGTTTCTGCACCTTAATCTTTTATTTTTGTATATTCACTCTTTGAGTGGACTTTCCTCCTTCGATTTTCTTTAAAGCTTTATGCTTCATAAACTCTTCTTTTATATAGTTTTTTCAAAACAACTATAGTAATATAGAGTTATCACAATCTTAGCTTCCTACTATTCAACGGTTCCTTTTCGCCATATCCAGTGGGGTGGGTAAAGATGACCCAATAAGTGAATGTAATTGAAGAAATTAAAAAAAGGACTATTTTTTATGAACAATATAAAAGAAAGAATAAAAATATTTTCAGGGGCGCAGCTTAAATACATCGCTTTTCTATCTATGCTTATCGATCACACAAACAAAGCGTTAATCTATCCGATTTTGGATGGAGGAGCATTGAATCGGTTGAGTGACTTTTTTGATATTTTAGGAAGAATCGCATTTCCAATATTCATCTTCCTTCTCGTGGAAGGCTATTTCCACACAAAGAATAAATGGAAGTATTTCATTACACTTCTTGTATTTGGAGTCATATCAGAAATTCCTTTTGATATGTGTACAACAGCTACATTTTTTGAAGTCAACTGGAACAATATTATGTTTACGTTAGCCTTGGTGCTTGCCATGATCTGGCTGATTGATGTACTCAAGGAAAGGATGGCAGCATTGCCGAAAGCTTTATGGTATTTCGTATCATTTCTCATTGTGGCAGTATTGTGCTTTGCTGCAATGAATCTGGGATTAGATTATGAACACCATGCGGTGCTGATCGGATATTTCTATTATATTTTTCATGACCGACAGGCACTTGCGATTCCATTTTCCTATCTTTCTATGTTCAAAGAGCCATGGGCTTTGCTTGGATTTGGCCTGACACTTACTTATAATGGAGAACGTGGAAAACAGCATAAGTGGTTTAATTATCTTTTTTATCCAGTACATTTGCTGATTTTAGGAATTATAAGAATGTGTCTTAAGATTTAAGGATAAGCATCCATAGTCAGCGGAGGAACACTACTTAGTCTAATCCCATGATTGTAGACGCGCTCTGTTCTGCGTTTGCTACATATCGATCACCTCTTCCAGAACATACTGTTCTTTCTACCGCTTTTTTCTACTTTATTCTTTTTATTCATCTCATTGAGGTGTCAGTTTTATCCGACACCTCATAGAATATTTCCCTTTTTATTCGATTACAATCTATGGTTTTATGCGTTTTAACTTGTAAAGTGCTCTTTTGCAAACTGCATATCCTGTACCACTTCTACAGTTCCAAGATAATTATCTTTTTTGTCTCTCACTGCATAATAAGTAACTAAAAATGGTTTTCCCTGCTTTTCCATCCAAACCGGAACGCTATCACGAGTATGATTTTTAAAACTTTCTATAATGGAGCGAACCATTGGTTCTATCTTAGGCGGATGACAAGAGAATACTTCTCTGTCAATTGCCATGCCAGGGCGTTTGAACACTTTCGCTCCTTCATTAAAGAAACGATTTATATTATTATCATCGATAAATGTAATCTCTATTGGCAACGTATTAAGCATAGCTTCCAACTGTGCTGCACTCATATGTCCACCGCCCATTACTATTTCACCTTCATAAATAGCCGCCTCATGACGATTCTTTTTATCCTGCACATATTTTTCTGCTTCTTCCCATCTATTATCAATGCCATACACTAATGCATAGTCTTTGGCATCTTCATAGATTTCATACCATTCTTCGGCTGTAAAATTCATTGCGCAGATAGGGAACAGTATATTAGTCTCTTTATAAATCATTTCATCCGCTCTTGTTAAAACAGCCTGTACTCTTTTAATCCATTCTTCGTCATGATTGCATTCCTTATCTATTGCTGCTAATTCATCTCTGATTTCATCATCAACAGACCACATAACATACGATGGTCCTGATATTTCATAGCGAACTTTAAGGAGTGGATAAATCAAATCACCCTTTTTTGCATAGTGTATTGCTATTTGTCTAAAATCTGATATTTTTTTGCTTACATCTTCGCCCTTTTCCAGTGCACCTCTAATATCTGCTATTTCTTTGCTAAACTTCTCATTTGCTTCTGTAAAAGAATAAAGAGGATGGCCCTTTGTTTCTCTGAGTGCTTTTGCAAGCTCATGTTTTCTGACATATGCATCCGTCGTAGTTGTCATTTCGGATGTTTCTTCCTTTTTTAAAGATTCTTCGACTGCCTTTTCAGCATTTGCTATTTTTTCTTCTTTGGTTAAGCCATGAAACAATGCACTATGCACATCACACAGTTTCTGCACCTCTGTAATAGGTGTTCCCTCTTTTATAAGTTCCTGCTCCGCCTTCATAATTTCAGAAACATCTACATCAGAAAAATTCTGGACAAAATCTTTTTTAACACTTTCTAAATCTTCTCCATTTCCAAGTCTCTTTAAATAATCCTTCAGTAATACTGTATTGCCAGTCTCTTTGGCTTGAAATTGTTTGCTCCCCATAGAAGAAATATCTGGCATATTACCAGTAATTTCAAAACCATTTTTTATCAGTTCTGCTATAACAACCGGAATCGAAATTCCTTTTGCCTTTGCACCCTTAGGAATTGTCATAATTCGTCCAACGGAGTTTAGCATAGCCGGCTTCTTAATTTCATCAAACCCAAGATTTGCCATAATATCAATCACTTCTGGATAAGTTTTCGTAATATCATACACCGACCAGTTTAAATCAATTTTTTTACTCATAATATTTTACCGCCTTTCCCCTATTTTGTTTTAAGAAAAATCTATCTCACAATTGTAAATCTGTCTCTTTCCGTTCCCGCCTGATTATTTATTTAATAACTTTTTTAGATCCTCTTCCGGTGTACTAATTGGAGAAATCCCATAATTCTCTACCAGGAAATTCAGCACATTTGGCGAAATAAATGCTGGTAATGTTGGTCCGAGGTGAATGTTCTTGATTCCGAGATAGAAAAGTGTAAGTAAAATACATACGGCCTTCTGCTCGTACCATGAAAGTACCATCGATAGCGGAAGTTCATTTACATCACATTCAAATGCTTCTGCTAAAGCGATTGCGACCTTGATTGCACTGTAAGCATCATTACACTGTCCCATGTCCATGATTCTCGGAAGTCCTCCGATTGTTCCTAACTCTAAGTCGTTGAACCTATATTTTCCACATGCAAGCGTCAAAATAATACTGTCTGCAGGAGACTGTTTCACAAACTCTGTGTAGTAGTTTCTTCCTACTCTGGCTCCATCACATCCGCCAACCAGGAAGAAATGTTTAATATCTCCATTCTTTACTGCTTCAATCACCTGATCTGCTACAGATAATACCGTTCCATGTGAGAAACCAGTTGTTACCTGTATTCCACCATTAATTCCAGTCATATGCTGGTCTTTGGTATATCCACCTAAGGCGAGCGCCTTTTCAATCACCGGTGTAAAATCCTTTTCTTCTCCTATGTGTACCATTTCCGGATAAGATACAACTTCTGTTGTAAATACTCTGTCTGCGTAGCTTGCTTTTACAGGCATAAGACAGTTCGTCGTGTAAAGAATTGCTCCAGGAATATTATCAAACTCTTTCTGCTGATTCTGCCATGCTGTACCAAAGTTTCCCTTTAAATGAGAGTACTTCTTAAATTCTGGATATGCATGCGCTGGGAGCATTTCACCATGTGTATAAATATTGATTCCTTTATCTTTTGTCTGCTCTAATAAAAGTTGTAAATCTTTTAAATCATGACCGGTAATAATAATAAATGGTCCTTTTTCAATTGTAAGAGGTACTGTTGTTGGTACAGGAGTTCCATAAGTTGTAGTATTTGCCTGATCTAAAAGCTCCATACATCTTAAATTCACTTCTCCAACCTCTAATACAATAGGAAGTAGTTCATCCATTCCCCAATCCTTCATTCCGACTGCAAAAAGTGCCTTATAGAAGAATTTGCTGATTGTTTCATCGGTATATCCAAGCACACTTGCATGATATGCATATGCAGCCATTCCACGAATCCCAAAAAGTATTAAGGATTTTAAGGAACGAACATCTTCATCAGTAGTCCAGAGAGTATTCATATCAAAATTATCGTTTCTTCCACATGAGCCGGAACATGCAAAGCAATTTGGTACTAATTTCTTTTTTGCATTTTCTATCTTATAAATTAAAATTTTTAATGTCTCATCATTAAAGTTTACATTTGTAACGGTTGTAAACAATCCCTCAAGAATTAATTGATTCATCTCTTCGTTTACAAGGTGCTCATTGCCCTCGGCTGCACGAGCAAGTCCGATTAATGCTCCTGTAAGCTCATCCTGTAATCTTGCAGTATTGGCGGACTTTCCGCATACTCCTACATTTCCGGTACATCCTGTACATCCTGCGGTCTGTTCACATTGATAACAAAACATTTTATTTTCCATGTTTTTCTCCTTTTCTATTGCTTTATTCATTATTTCTTGTTGTTTAATGGTACTATATCAAACTCACAACAATTATTCCGTTGTCCAGACAACATTTTTGTTTTATTTTCGATTTTTGTGATATACTATGGAAAAGATGAAAAGAAGGATTATAGAACTCATGGAAAAATATATGAACATCTTAACGAATACACCTTTGTTTCAAGGAATTTCAGAAGCAGAAATTCTTCCAATGCTTAAATGTCTATCTGTCAGCATTAAAAATTATTCAAAAGGTGAATACCTGCTAAGAAGTGGCGATAAGGTACAAACTATCGGCATGATTCTATCTGGCCAGGCTCTCATAATAAATGATGATGTCTGGGGGAATCGCAATATTATTACAGAACTGTCATCAGGAATGCTCTATGGCGAAAGCTATGCCTGCATCAGCAGTGTTCCTGCTCAAATCAGTGTCATTACCAATGAAAATCTCACCGTCATGCTTTTCTCTATAAATCATATTATTACAACCTGTTCTTCATCTTGCAGTTTCCATACAAGATTGATTCGTAACCTGTTAGAGATAATAGCAAGAAAAAATGTAAGATTGATGAACAAAATAGATTATATTTCTAAGAAAACTTTACGTGACAAGATACTTAATTACTTGTCTGGCGAATCTATGCATGCCGGCTCTAACACATTTACAATCCCTTACGATAGGCAAGGGCTGGCAGATTATCTGAATGCAGATCGAAGTGCTCTATCTAATGAATTAAGCAAATTACAAAAAGAAGGTGTCCTCTCTTACAAGAAAAACACCTTCTCTTTGAAGTATTAGCTGGTTATCAGCTGAATTTGTTGATTGTGCGCTATCTTTTTTTCTGTTATAGTGGTTAGTATAAACTTACTAAATAAAGAAGAAGTTCTAGAAAAATATCCCCATCAACTCTCCGGTGTTATGCTCCAACGCATTATGATCGGTATTGCTATGGCATTGCAGCCAGAGCTTCTGATTGCTGATGAGCCGACAACTGCCATTGATGCAATCACTCAATATGAGATTCTGGAGGAATTCATCCGTATTAAAAAGAACAAAAATACTGCCATGCTTTTCATCACCCATGACTTAGGCGCGATTTCTAAAGTGGCAGACCGTATCCTCGTAATGAACAGCGGACGTATTGTAGACAGTGGAAGCTTTGAGCATGAAAAAACAATATAGGTGTTCATTATAAGGCACCACAATGCAATAAAGCATATATACTGATTCATAATGTTTTGCATATATCTAATATTCTCCTACGTATTTTGCTGTTATTTTCTTACTTTAACACCAAAAATAGATATAATCATTTCAAACACCACCAGTATTCCAATTTTAACAATATTACTTCCTACAAGCATCGCTGCAGCTAACGAATCTATTAAAATATGTGCGATTACGCAGGGCAAGCGTATTGCCGGTCGTATAAACCACAATACGCTTTTGCCTTTATGAAGCTACTTTGTTACACAATACTCATAAACCATTCCACCGTTTCTGGTGAATAATGAGAAAAGAATAAACTCTTTCCAGTATCAAGCACTTCCATCTGCTTCATTTCCTCATCTGTCAGCACAAAATCAAATACATTGAAATTCTCCTGCATTCGTTCTTCGTGCGTTGATTTTGGAATCACAACAACGCCATTCTGAAGCAAGAAACGAAGTACCACCTGAGCTACACTCTTTCCATATTTTGCTCCGATCTCTTTCAGTACCGGAGTATTAAAGAAATCATTTTTTCCTTCTGCAAACGGTCCCCAGCTCATAATCTGTGTATTATGTTTTGCAAGATATTCACGAGCCACTTTCTGCTGCTGGAACACATGTGTTTCCACCTGATTTACCGCGGGAACAACTTCTGCGAAATGTGCAATATCGATATAACAATCCGGATAGAAGTTTGAAACGCCGATTGCACGTGCCTTGCCTGCTTTATAGGCTTCCTCCATTGCACGGTATGTTCCGTAATAATCGCCAAATGGCTGATGAATCAAAAGCAGATCCACATAGTCTGTTTTCAGTTTCTTCAAGGATTCCTCAATCGAAGCCTTTGCTTTTTCATATCCTGCATTGCTGATCCAGATCTTTGTGGTAATGAAAAGTTCCTCTCTTGGCAGACCGCATTTTACAATTGCCTGACCTACGCCTTCTTCATTGCCATATGCCTGAGCAGTATCAATGCTACGATATCCGTTTTTGATTGCAGTAAGCACGCAGCTCTCTGTTTCTTCCGTGGGAGTCTGATAAACGCCATAGCCAAGCTGTGGCATTTTCACACCATTATTTAATGTAACATAATCCATCGTTTCGTCCTCCCTTTGTATTCATTTTATGAAATATGATATTTCTTGTTTTCTGTTTACACTCAAATTATATTCTGTTAAAATGAATGTGTACAATATCAATTCTGGAATCTGCTATTCATATTATGAATAGAAAAGGGGGTATCTAAATGTTAGACTTATCCGATCTTTACCAGTTTGTAACCTACGCAGACTGTGGTACCTTATCTGCTGCTGCAGATAAACTTCATATTTCCCAGCCGACACTTACCAGAACCATGCATGATGTGGAAGATGCTTTTGGTGTTCCGCTCTTTCATCGTAGTAAAAACCGTATCGAATTAACCGCCACCGGTAAAGTTGCGGTAGAGCAGGCCAGGTCTCTGCTTTCCGAGTCTGAAAAAGCAGTTCAGACCGTACAGACATTTGAACGCAATCAGCATACGATTACCATTCATTCCTGCGCTCCCGTACCTCTATGGTCATTATTGCCTGAACTGTCACGCAGATTTCCTGATAATATTATTTCCTCAAAACTGACAAATATGGATGAAATCCTTCAAAATGCCAGCATCCCGCTTTCTGATACAGACAGATGAATTTGAGTTTGAAGAATTAGTCAGGACTTCCACATTATTATGTTTTTCCAGCAGTAAAGCACCCGGCTCAGAGCAGACTCTGAAAGGACGGAAACGGATTCCCTTAACTGATCCTGAAGTAAATGTTACCTATCACCTGATTAGTTCCGCTAAGAGTACTATTTTACAATCTGTTTCGCCCACTTTTGAATTTCGTTATCAGAAGTAATCTGTTTTTCTTCATTAAAGCGTACATTGAGTCCCGCATGAACCGTTTTTTTTAGACATAAACCAATAAAATATAACACAAAATGCTAAAGCAAACACAACACCAAAAACATTTTGAATCACTCTAAGACTAACCGCTCCTTGTAGTCCATAAGTCTCTGCAGCAATGGCTAAAGCACCAAATGTGTTAAATACTGCCTGCCAGCCATATTGTGCTGAAAATCCTACACCGATTCCACCAAGAATTCCTATATATGCATAGATTGACGAAGGAAGCAGAAAATATAATACTGTAAAACATATAACACCTGCAATATTTCCGACAATCCTTTTACGGACTCTGTAGTGCATATCTTCCATAAACGGCAAAATCGCGGACATGGCCGCAATACCAGCCCACATTGCACGTGGCATATTACAAAGTTCTGCAATGCAAAGGACAATCGGTACGCATAAAATCTGACATATCTGCCATTTTGTTCTGGAAGAAGTGATATCAAATTCTTGTATCAGATCTTTCAGATTTCTTTTATAAGTTCTGTTTTTATGATTTCGATAAAATACGAAGCAGGTAAGTGCTGCACCTAAAGCCATTCCGACTAATCGCATCTGATAGCTTTTTCCCGTAACATCATAACCATATAGCAGCAGATACCCAAGAACCAATGTAGATTGATTAAACATGAATGGATTATGGCATCCGAACAGAATCAACACAGCCAGTGCCGCAATATTTAACAGCATTCCCAATACCGGTGAAAACTGATTTGCTAAATGCGGACATACAGTCATAATTACAAAGAACAAAGCCAAAAGCATCGTAGATTGTCCGGTGTGGATCCCCAGATCCGCATTTCTAAACACCATGAGACATAATAAGACTACTACACCTACAATGCTGTTCTCATTTCCAAATAGGATGCTGAAAATACTAACAAAGAAAAAACAAAATGCCATTGTAACAGCTATCTTCACCAGATATACCCACATATGATATAATTTTTCTTTTAGTGTTTCACTCTTTTTCAGCAGGTTTTTAGAACCTGTCTGATTTAACTGCAACTCCTGATAAAATGTCATATAAATCCTCCCATCTTCTAATTTATCTTAAAACTATATAATCTCATCTTTCTGCTTTGGCAGCTCTATAACAAATCTGCATCCACCATATTCACGGTTTTCTGCTTTGATTGTTCCTCCGGCACTATCTACAATCCGTTTTACAAGTGCAAGACCTAGGCCATTTCCTTCTGCTTTATGAGATCCATCTACCTGATAGAACTTGTCAAATATTCTGGATTTTACATCATCCTCTATTCCTGGTCCTTCATCTTCCAGAATGAACTTAACAGAATCCTGTTCTTGTTTCAGAAACATCGTAATTGTCCCCTTTGAAGGGCTGAACTTAATCGCATTATCCAAAAGATTTATCCAGATATGCATAAAAAGTCCTTCATTCCCAGTATATTTAACTTCCTCCAATTCTACCTGAAAACCAATTTCTTTTTCTGTCCATTTTGTTTCCAATGAAAGAAATGCCTGGCGGATCTGTTCATCCAGACGATATTCTGTTTTTTTCATTGGTATATTCTGATTCTCTAACTTGGATAACAGCAAAATATTACCAACCAATCCGGAAAGTCTTTGGGTGTTAAATAAGATTTTTTCTACATATTCCTCTTGATCCGGAGACAGTTCTTCTCCCTGAAGCAGCATTGTATATCCTTCAATGGCATTAATCGGGGTCTTAAACTCATGAGAAACATTAGATACAAAAT